>Ga0181347_1000524_pt1 | contig 12775 bp, 10 predicted proteins | sample Su13VDMM110SN_FD_130102 | JGI IMG/M metagenome (GOLD analysis project Ga0181347, IMG submission 130102) | Freshwater viral communities from Lake Michigan, USA - Su13.VD.MM110.S.N | ecosystem: Environmental > Aquatic > Freshwater > Lake | place: USA: Michigan | collected 2013-07-16
CACTATGTCATATAACGATAATTACGATATATTTGCTGACGACGATAAGTTAGCACTTACTAAACGCGGTAAACCACGTAAACGTAAACCAAAAGAACCCCGTATCTATTTTACTCAAGATACTGAAGACGCTATTGTCGAATATCTTATTACTGTTGATACAGCTGAGCGTAATCGCATTTATAATGAACGTATTGAATATGGCTTCTATAAATTAGCCGAAAATATCATTCATACGTTTAAATTCTACTACACCGATACAGATACTATTGAAGAGCTCAAGCATGAAGTGATTACATTTCTGCTTGAGAAACTTCATCTATATAAACCTGAGAAGGGTAAGGCATTTAGTTACTTTGGTACTATTGCTAAACGTTATCTTATTGTTTATAATGAAAACAACTATAAGAAACTTCAAGAGAAAGTTGATGTAGATGAATCTGATGAGGATCAAATGCACTTATATGAAAATGATAAGAACATTGAGAATATGCTGGATGGTAATGGGTTTATGGATCAATATATTAAGTATATAGACAAACATATTTACAAATTATTTCCTAAAAAACAAGACGCTCAAACAGCAGACGCTGTTGTTGAATTATTTCGCAAGCGTGAAACGCTAGAAATATTTAATAAAAAGGCCCTATACATCTATATACGCGAAATTACAGACGTATCCACCCCTCAGATAACTAAAATCATTAAAAAACTTAAGGTTATATATGTTCATTTATACAATGAATACTATGAGCACGGGTATATAAAGATTTAATTATTCATATTTATTGATAAACGCAATTATGGTTAATTTTAATGATGTAGAAGTATTTGATGGTATGTCCCTATCGGACCTGTTTAAGAAAATACACAAGAATAATAAAGATATTGATAAGAAGATTGAGGATTTCATTGATACTATGAAACCAATGGCAACAGCCAACGTAGGTAATGCAACAAACTTAATGCCTGTTGTTAAGGATTTACTTGATGTTAATGTTAAAAATAACGAACAATTAGTAAAGATGGCAGCTATAGCACAACGTGCTTCTACTTTAAACAATAATAATAGTAATGAATTATTAGATATGAATGAGATTGAAGCATTATTAGCTGAACAAAAAGAGGTACAAGAAAAAGGACAAAAATTGTTACAACAAGCTCCTCAATATCAAGCTTAAATGAGAGTAAGAACTAACCTATCATCCGTTGTTGCCTCTGTTGGTAAAGGAAAAGCTACCCCACCTCGAAAAGCCCAAGTAGGTAGAGTATATGGAGTAGTTACTACTGAAAATACCCCTACAGCTGCTATGTTTAAAAAAGCAGGGGGATTCAATGGTATAGGTTCTGTATTTTATTTAGATTATAATCAAGCAAAAGATACTGCTGGTAATGCTGGGGATGATTTTTTAGATAAATGTAAAATTGCTAAATCATTATCTTCCCAGTTTCAATATTTTCCTATATTAGGAGAATTAGTTTACTTAGAAGATTTACCTTCTCCTACTTCACAAGTTACAAGTAACAATTCCCAAAAATACTATATTAGTGTAGTTAATTTATGGAATAACAACCAACAAAATAGTCAACCAGCATCTGATCAATCAGCTTTAGGTTTAACGTTTGTTGAAAATCCAAATGTTAAAACTCTATTATCTTTTGAAGGTGATCATATTATTCAAGGTAGACAAGGTTCTGCTTTAAGATTTGGTTCAACCACTAAATTATTTTCTAATTTAAATGAATGGAGTGAAATAGGAAATGATGATAATCCAATAACAATATTGTCAAATGGGTTTAGTTATGAACCTGGAGAGAAATTCCATGTTGAAAAAATAAATAAAGACTTATCTACAATTTATCTTACTTCAACACAAAAACTTCCTTTACAACCTGATAGAACAGGTAATGTAAATCCACTTACTAGCCCAATAGATCCATCAAAATATTACAACGCTCAGATTATTATTAATAGTGATAGAGTTACTTTAAATTCTAAAAAGGATGAAGTAATGATATTTGCTAAAACAAATGTTGAAATAAGCACTAAAAATATTATTAATCTAAATGCTAATGAAAGGATTCACCTTAATGGAGGAACTGTTTTTTTAGGTACTATAAATAATCAATTACCGTCTGAACCATTGGTTTTAGGTAACAAAACGTATGATTTATTACTTGATTTATTAGGTGGTATGTATGAATTTGGTACATCACTATCCACTGTTATTGGTAGTCCTGAAGGTGCACCTGCTATAGATATTAATACTGCTGCTGAGGGATTATTAAATACTTTAGATAGAGCTACAGACAGATTAGAGGGTATTCTTTCACAACAAAACTTTACAGCTTAATGTCTAATAATTTAAGTATATCAACTGTAGTTTCTCCTGATATTTTAAAAACAATATCATCATCAGTCGCTATTAAAACTTTTGGTGATCAATTAGTAAATAAAGCTAAAGATAAAGTTATATCTGTTGTTGAAGGAAAAGTAGGAGAGTTAAAAAAATTAATTGAAGAAACAATTAAACAATCAGTTCAAGCAGGAATAGATCATAATACTGAGTTAAAACGTTTAGAGATAATTTTTAAAAATAAACAAATTACTGAAGAACAGTATAATGCTGCTGTTGCAAAAGAAAATGAAGCTTATAAAGCTAAAATAGATAGTTTAGAAGCTCAAAAAATTAAGTTTCAAGAAGATTTAACTAAAATACTTTCTGATCCTTATAAAAAATTAAAAGCAGAAAGAGAAAAATTAAAATTAAAACTTAAAAAACGAAAAACAAAAAATAAAGCTGAAAGAGCAAAAGCAAGAAGAGACTTAGCTAAAAAAATGGCTTTAAACGCTGCTAAAACTTTAGCACCTATTATTGCTTTACAAATTGCTGGTAGACTTGCTTCTATATTATCCCAAAGAGGCAAATTAGAAATTTTAGTAGATCAAGTAAATGCTTATATTGAACAAGCAAACACCCCCGAAACAATTGCTATTGCTACTAATCTAAGAAATAATACTATTACTTTAATTAATAATAGTATAGGTAAATTATCTTCACTTCAAAAAACAATATCTCAGATTGCAACATACATTACTATATTTAGTACAATTGTAGCTATATTATCTGCTATCCCTATCCCAACTGCTGTACCTCCTGGTATTGGTATTCCCGTTAATGTAATTATTAAAATTGTTAAAACACTTGAAAGAGCAAATAAACTAATTCTTGCTTTAAATGTAGTATTAGCTATTTCTACCGTAGTATTAGGAAATGAAATTTCTAAATTAAACGATCTAATTGAAAGACTAAAAACAGTTAACCAATTATTAGACTTAAAATCAGCAATTAATCTAAATGAACAACAATTAGCTGATTTGTCTAATGCTTTCCTTCCAACAGGTGGTGATTTTGGAACATATAAAGGATTTAAGTTTGCTATTAAAGAAGAACAAACATTAGGTGCTCAACAAGCAATTGTTGTTAAAGGAAATAAACGCCGCTATGCTGTAGCAATTAATCGTGATGGTACAGATATATTGAGAAGTGAATTATCATTTACTTTGGACCCTAACGATCTAATAGACCAACTAAAACTAATTATCGATCAACGAAATTTACAAGGATAAAATATTTATAATTATGAACATCAAAGTATTTAAAAAATTAATCAAAGAAGCCGTAGTTGATGCTATTCATGAAGAGTTACCATACATTCTTGAAGAGCACATGGCTAAACAAGAGAAAAAATCATTACGTGAAAACAAAACATTTAGCTATAGTAGCGCAGATGTAATGCCTGGCAATCCAGACGTTAAAGCATCACTACGTAGTAAAATGGGTGAAGCCTTTGGCTTCCAACAACCACAACCAGTATTAAAAGTAATTGATGCTGTTGATGAAGCTACTGGTGAAAAAATAAATCCATTTGCTGCTTTTATTGCTGATGCTGCTAATAACATGTCACCAATGGACAAACAAGGATTAAGAAATTTAGGATAATATGCCAATACCTCAAACAATACGTGTAAATCCGTTAGATTTACAAAAGAATATTGCTATTGGGGTAAGCTTACCTTTTAATAAACCCTTTACTAGTACTTATACTACTAAAAATCAAATTAAATCTAATTTAGTTAATTTATTATTAACGGATATGGGTGAAAGAGTAATGAATCCTAATTTTGGATGTAATTTAAAAAGATATTTGTTTGAAAATATAAATGATGTTAATGCTGAAAAGGTTAAAAATGCTGTATTAAGTAGTGTAGGATATTATATTCCTGAAATTACAGTAACTAGTATTGCTGTAACTCCAAATACAGATTATAACTCAATAGATATAAGTGTTAACTATATATTAAATATATCACAAACCCCAGACGAAATAACAGTACAATTTAATTAATAATGACTAACGAAGATCAAAATATATCATATATAGATAAATCGTTTACGGAATTTAAAGGACAGCTACAACAGTACGCTAAAACATATTTCCCTAACACATACAATGATTTCTCCGAACCAACTCCAGGTAATATGTTCATTGAAATGGCATCTTATGTTGGTGATGTAATGTCATTTTATTTAGATACTCAAACTCAAGAAAATTTCTTATTATTTGCTAAGGAAAAAGAAAATTTATATGCACAAGCATATGTAATGGGTTATCGTCCAAAAGCATCTTATGCTTCAAGCACTATAGTTGATGTTTACCAAATTGTTCCAACCACAACAAGCGCCAGTGTACTTGTACCTAATGTTAATACATATGGGTTATTAATACCAGCAAATACAGTAATAACATCAACATCTACAGGTACTAAATTCATTACAACACAAGAAATTGACTTTACAAATACAGCTAGTGCTGAACTTACTTTTGTAAATAGTGGAAGCTATCTAATTAAAAAATCAGTACCTGCTATTTCAGCTGAATTAAAATCAACTACTATTAGTTTTGCTCCTAATCAAAAGTTTGCAACTGCTAATATTACTGATACTAATATTTTACAAATATTAAACGTAACAGGAAGTGATGGAAATATTTTTTATGAAGTTCCTTATTTAGCCCAATCAACAATTTTTCAAAAAACATCTAATACTGGATCAAATCAAGATCAGGTGCCTTATTTATTATCTTTACAAAGAGTTCCTAGACGTTTTGTTTCTAGAATTTTATCTGATAATACAATTCAATTAGAATTTGGAGCAGGTGTATCTAATAAATCTGATTCTCAAATAATTCCAACTGCTGGTAATATTCAATCTGGCTCTGTACCTGGTATCTCATTAATAACTAATAATTATAATGAAGCATCTACTTTTTTTACTCAAGAATATGGTTTAGTACCTTCAGATTCTTTGACAGTAAATTATTTAGTGGGAGGTGGTATCCAATCAAATATTCCTGTTAGTGATTTAACGGATATAGATGTTTCTTCTATTACTTCAACTAAAAATGGATATGCGGGAGATTTATTTAATACTATTAAAAATAGTGTAGTATCTTCTAACCCGAACCCATCATCTGGAGGTAGAAATGGTGATACAATTGAAGAAATTCGTCAAAATGCTTTATATGCTTATTCAACCCAATTAAGAGCTGTAACTAAAGATGATTATATTGTACGATCACTAGCAATGCCTGCTGATTATGGTACTGTATCTAAAGCATATATTTCTCAAGATTTTTATAATAACCCACAACAAACTACATCTTATACGCAAGGATTTAATCCATTATCTTTAGATTTATATGTTTTATCTTATAACAGTGCTAAACAATTAGTTACAGGTTCAGCTTTATTAAAAAATAATTTAGCAACCTACATTAACCAATATAGAATGGTTACTGATGCTATTAATATTAAAGATGCCTATTATATTAATGTTGGTATTAATTTTGATATAACAGTATTAAGTGGGTACTCTAATAAAGATGTATTAACTAATTGTATATCTTCTTTACAAAGTCACTTTAATATAGACAACTGGCAAATAAACCAACCAATTGTCTTATCAGAAATAACTTCTAAATTATTACAAATTAGAGGAGTACAATCTATAGTTAAGATTGAAGTAGTAAATAAACAAGGAGGAGATTATTCTCCATATGGATATGATATTGCGGGTGCAACTAGAAATAGCAATGTTTATCCTTCATTAGATCCAGCAATATTTGAAGTTAGATTCCCTAATACCGATATTCAAGGTAGAGTAGTAGTAAGTTAAAAATTAAAAAATAAAATCATGAACTTAGAAAAGTTAAAAGGACACATCCCAGACACAGTAATTACTCAGATTCCAGGAGTAATGGAAAAATTTCAAATTAATACTCCACTACGTTTAGCTCACTTTTTAGCTCAATGTGGTCACGAATCAGGTGGTTTTAAATTAGTACAAGAAAATTTAAATTATGGAGCTAAAGGCTTAATGGGTATATTTAAAAAATATTTCCCTGATGAAGCAACTGCTTTAATATACGAACGTAAACCTGAAAAAATTGCTAATATAGTTTATGCTAGTAGAATGGGTAATGGTGATAAAACATCTGGCGATGGATGGAAATTTCATGGTCGTGGTTATATACAATTAACAGGTAAAGATAATTATGTTGCATTTGGTAAATCAATAAATGAAGATTTATCTACCACTCCCGATTTAGTTGCAACAAAATATGCATTATTATCAGCTGCTTGGTTCTTTAATAAAAATGGTTTACATAAATTAGCGGATGGTGGCGCAACGGATGCCGTTGTTACATCAATTACTAAACGTGTTAACGGTGGTACAATTGGTTTACCGGATCGTATCAAACATTTTAAAGAATATCACGCTTTACTAGCGTAAAATAGTTTGGTATTTAACATATTTATATGTAGTAATTACTAACTATGGCAGTTTATAAAATATTCCCCGAAAAAAGTGCAACAATATATTCATTCTACCCAACATTAAATACAGGGTTAGATGAAATATTAGAAATAAGCACATTTGAATCTATTAATAGTACTAATGAGGTATCACGTACATTATTAAAATTCCCCTCATCTGATATTAGCCTTGCTATGGCATTGGTTAGTTCAAGTGCATTTGCAGCTTCATTAAAATTATTTGTAGCTAATACATCACAGATACCAACTTCCTTTACTTTAGAAGCTCGCGCTTTATCTCAAGACTGGAATCAAGGTACGGGTAGATTAGGTAATGTTCCTATTACAACAGACGGTGCAAGTTGGAAATTCAGAAGTGAACTTGATATTAATTTATGGCAAACTTCTAGTTTCACAACAGGTACTACTGGATCTTATAGTGCTACAGGAAATGCTGGTGGTGGTAATTGGTATACTTCTTCAACATATCTTGCTACTCAAAGTTTTAGTTCTGAAATAGATTCTAAAGATACTGATTTCACAGTAACTAATGCTGTTGCTGCTTGGTATAGTAGTTCTATTCCTAATTATGGATTTATACTAAAAAATTCTTCATCTATAGAATTTACATCAGCATCAAAATTCGAATTAAAATATTTCTCAGATCACACTCATACAATATATCCTCCATGTTTAGAAATAAAATGGAATGATACAACATATACTACAGGTTCGTTAAGTGTAGTTACATCTAGTTATTTTACAGCTGTTATAAACAATAACAAAGCTCAATACCAACAAGATTCAGTTCAGAAATTTAGAGTTGCTGTTAGAGATTTATATCAATCAACAACCTTTAGAACATCGTTAGGTTTTGGAAATCAAAAATGCTTACCATCTTCTTCATATTGGTCAATAAAAGACTTGGATACTGAAGAAATTGTCGTAGATTACGATAATTCATATACTAAGATCGGATGCGATTCAACTAGTAATTATTTTACAGTATATATGAATGGATTGGAACCTGAACGCTATTATAAAGTTCTTCTTAAAACTATATTGTCAAATGGAGAAACAATAATAACAGACAAAGATTACATTTTTAAAGTTATAAGATAATGTCTCAAATACCAGTACAAAAAACTGTATTTAATAAGGATACTTACGGTAGAGTAATTAATACTCAATTTAGTCAATTTCTAAATCAAAATACAGTTGAAGAAACTCTTTCTTTTACTATAGATGATTTTTTTCAATTATATGATGAATTATTTTATCAAATTGAAAAAGAAGGTGATATAAATTCCCATAGATATATTTTACAAAGAGAAGCTGATTATTTAGGTGTTAGTATAAGTCAAGATGATATTCAAGCATTATTAAATGAAATTACATCATTAAGACAACAGGTATTAGAAGCACAAACAACAATAAACGACTTGATTTAAAAATAATGGCAGATAATATTCAAATAGTAGGTAATATTTTAGATATTCAACAGGTATCTCGTTATAATGAAGAAGATACTAGATTACTTACTGCATCTACTTTAGTAGAAGACTTTGGTCAAATTAACGATTATATTGAATATTTTATTTATGATATTAGTGGAAATCTTTTAAGAATAAACTATAACTATAAAGATTTTAAATCACCAAATACATCATTTGTAACTCCAACAGGATCATTACCTATAATAGAAATTGACCCTGTTAAAGACTTACAAAATTTAGGATATACATCTGGTGAATTTAGTGTACAATATAATTTCTTTAATAATAAAGTATCTAATTCAAATTCTGAATTATTTTTAAAAGAAATATCTGCAGATAGAACTGAATTAAGAATAGGTTCTACAATTTTAACTAACGAACAGATTGAAAGTGGTTCTATAACACTTATTAATGAGTATACTAATTCTGCTTATTTTGTAAATTATCTTGTAAATTTTGGAGATAATTATCAAGCATTAACAGTAAATGTAGCATTAAATAAAGTTGAATCTGGGTATGAGATCCTATTTAAATTATACGAACCATTACCTATTAATATTCAGGAAAAATCAAGTTTATGGATTGTTGAAGAAAAAATTAATCCATATTCTTTTAATGTTAATTTAGATAGATTAGTAATTCCTTCTCCTTTACCTCAACTTAGAGGTCCTAATTTCGATATTAATATTTCTAACCAAAATAATGTAGCAACATCATATCAAACATATGATGGTTTAATTAATAACGTAAATAGTATTTCTACTTCTTCCTATCAACAACTTTTAAGTCTAATGACTTCACAAAGTATTGATATAAATATAGACTATACTGATCGTAATGATTTTATTTTCTTTAGTTCAGCAAAAACAAGATTAATTAACTTTTATGGTAAAGTAAAAGATATCCAAGATTATAATAGTTTTATAGCTACTTATAATTCTAGTGTTGCTACTACTAGCAGTTTAGCATTAGAAATAACGTCATCTAAAAACGCAATTGATACTATCATATCTCAATTTGATGGATATGAATATTATTTATATTTTGAATCTAGCTCATACGCTTGGCCTAAAACAAACTCTACATTACCATATATATTAGCCAGCACCGCATCTGCTAATAGTTGGTATACAGCTGCTACGGCAAGTGCAGAGACATATGATAACGATAATCAAAATTATATAATTAATACATTACCTAATTTCATTAGAGATGATGATAATAATGCTCCATATCTTACTTTTATAGAAATGATTGGTCATTATTTTGATAATATTTGGATTTTTATAAAGTCTGTTACAGATATTAATTTAGCAAACAATAATTTAGAAAAAGGTGTATCTAAAGATTTAGTATATTATGTATTACAATCATTAGGAACTAAGCTATATAACCAATATGGAGATTCAGACAATACTAATTTTTTAATTGGACAAAGTGGTAGTGCCTATTATACAGGAAGTGATGCCCAAGCATTTACATCTACTGGTTCTTATTTAAATACAATACCACGTAAAGATTTACTTGCTGAATCATATAAAAGAATTTATCATAACTTACCATTGTTATTAAAAACTAAAGGTACAACTTATGGTTTACAAACATTAATTTCTACTTTTGGTATTACAGGTAGTATTTTAGGAGTTAAAGAATATGGTGGTGATAATAAAGCTGGATTATTAGATGAATTTAATAACGATAAAGTAAGAATTGTATCTAATACTATTACAGGAAGTGTATTATCTCCTTATATTAGTTTACAAACCTACCCAACATCATCTACTCAGTTTAGAACAAATGATCTTCATTATGTTGATATTTCATTTTCACCACAAGAAAAGATTGATTTATTTGCTTCTGCCTCTATAGCAGCTTCAGCAAGTACTACTTGGAGTTTAGATGATTTTATTGGTGATCCTAGAGCTCAATATAGTGGTTCATATCCAACATTAGAAATTGAACGTCAAAAATATTATTCTCCATTAACAGCATCTATAGTTCCTTTTAGTAGTTCTGTAGGCACACAATATATTAATGCAACTGACTATAATAGCTTTATTCGCTTAATTCAGTTTTTTGATAATTCATTATTTAAAATGTTAAAAGATTATGTTCCTGCAAGAGCTAATCTGTCTACTGGTATTAGTATTACTTCACCAGTATTAGAAAGAAATAAATGGTCTTATGCTAATCCATCATCTACATCTGAAATAGATATTAAAGAAGGTACTATTAATCCTGTTGGTATTTCAACTGAATATACTACTTTATATACTAAATTATCTGGTGATAAATCCGCTTATTATGACGGAGATATAACAGGTAGTGCTATTAACGTATATTCTTATTATGAAGATTCTAATCCTAATCCTTATGTATTAGGTACAACAGCATCTTGGAATGCACAACACACAGTAAGTGAAAGTGCTAACTATAATAAATTTTTACACTCAGATTTTAATGTATTATTAAATAATGTAACTAATAGTTTAATATCTAATAATAGACAAGAAATTGAATATATTTTTGGTACAACCCAAAGTATATTATCACCTACTGAACTACAAGATTCATATGATTCTTTAAAAACTCATCAATTATCACGTTACGAAGGTGTAAAATTATCAAGTGCTACTTATAATACATACACTGATGGAGATATATCTTATGGTAAAACAGCAGTTATAGATAGAAATACAGTTAAATTAGGATTATTTTCTGAAATTGTAAACAATAAATTTTTACCTAAAAGAAATAATGCTATTTTAAAATATTTAGTTAATACAAACGGTGATTTAACCGAATTAAATCTTCGCAACACACACTGGGAAGAAATTCAAAATACATTTGTATTAGGAGATACATCAAGTATTTCCCAACTTAATAACCAATTATATAGTAATCAGAAAACTACTGATGGGGAAAAATTAATATTCAATAGTGGGTGGACTTATACACCAATAATATATTTTGCTTCATGTGCTAGTGATCCAAACCTTTCATTCCAAAACCAAGGCAATCCATCAGCATATTTAGCTGAAGCTCAAAATTTAAGTTCATCTTATTACATAAGCGGAAGTAGTCCAAATGGATATCCTTTACAAGGAGGATATGTATTAAATTTATTTAATTCTCCTATTAATGTAGGAACTTATTGGACATCTTCAACAGCATCAACCCCTGCAACTTATTCTGTACAAGAAACAGGGCAATATAAAGTATATGCTAATGTTCAGATAACAACACAAATGTCTGCTAGTAATAATGCTACTTGGAGTTTAGAAATGTATAAAAATAATACTAAAATTCAAGAGGTAAGTGAATCATTATTTTTTGGTGGTATAACAGAAAATTGTATAGAAACAGATATAACTAATGAAGGGGGGGATGATGTAGAAGTACAATATCTTCAATGTGTTGGTGGAGCACCTAGAACTATTAATATAAAACCAGGGGCTACTAGAAGAATATGCGCTCGTTCATATGATATAGTGTCTGGAGATTTATGGACAGATACTCTAGTTGGTAATTGTGGTACTTACGTAGTTGGAGGTGATACAACTCAAACAACTACTTTAACTATTAATAATGGGTATTCTGGTAATGTTAATTATAATAGTTTTACTATTGGAGATAAAATAGCATTTAAGTTAAGATTAGTAAACGCTAGTAATAATAATATTACTGCTTCATTAGCAACAGGTAATAATGGATTTGTATCTATAGGTTCTTTAGCACTTAGTACTGGTTATTCAGTGATAAATACTTGCCCTTATACTTTAAATTCATCAGATTCCTCTTTTAGCTTTAATACACAAATATCTAGTTTTTATGGAAATAATTATTTTTATTCTCCAAACCCAACATCAGGTTCTATAAGTACATTATATGATGAATATGGTGATGTGGATTATGCTTTTAATCCCAAACCATACGATTTACTATTATTATATCTTTCTGACGATACAATTTTAGAATATAGTATATTAAGTGTTGATTTAGTAGGAGGACAATTATCTTTAACTCTTGATGCTCCTTTATCTACTTTATCTAAAACTAATTTAGCAGCCGGAAACTATAAAAGATTTTTATTATTATCAAGGATTAAAGATGAAACTAACGTAATATTAAACTTTACAAAAAGAGATGGCAAAACATCATATGGTTTCTTAATACCTGAAGATATTAGTCAAAGCGTATTAGACAATATAGACACTATTACTCGTGAAGTTAAACAAAAATTACTTAACGACCAATCAGTAATTAGTGATATTAATGGTGGTACCTTTGGATAACATCTAGAATTTTATTATATTTATTAGTATATACAACATAAAGAATTATGGCAATTTTAAATCCTACGACAGTAACAGTAGATGCAATATTAACCACGAAGGGC
>Ga0181347_1000526_pt1 | contig 12747 bp, 24 predicted proteins | sample Su13VDMM110SN_FD_130102 | JGI IMG/M metagenome (GOLD analysis project Ga0181347, IMG submission 130102) | Freshwater viral communities from Lake Michigan, USA - Su13.VD.MM110.S.N | ecosystem: Environmental > Aquatic > Freshwater > Lake | place: USA: Michigan | collected 2013-07-16
ACTAGCCATGAGGCGGTAAACGTCTTGCTTATCCTCAAACGCCTGCACCAAGTCATGCTGACCTGCCAACCAAGCCAAGGTACGTGCCTCGATCTGCGCTGAGTCGCAGTCAATCACAACGTGACCCTTGGGCGCTTTGATGGCATTTTTGATCTTGCCTGCGTTTGTACCGCGTGATGGGAGGTTTTGCAGGTTTACAGAGTCTTGACCAGACCAACGACCAGAGTGTGCCCCGTAGTAACGTAGAGGTACAGGAAACTTGCCTCGAGTAGACATACCAATAAAGCGTTCAGTGCGAGTTTCCTCAATTGTCGTCTTGTTTCCAAGGCGGGCTGCGACAAGCATTTGGACTCGTTCATCAGGATGCTCCTCCAGTGATTTAAATTCTTCGTCTGTTTTGGCAAATGCCCATGCAATCTTGCCGGTGCGCAGGCTTACTTTTGTGGGCGGTACAACGCCGTAGTTCTCGAGTACCTTAGAGAACTTGTCATTAGACATTAGTAGCTTCTTGATACCCGCCATGCCTTCGCTAAAGATAGCGTGTACGTATTCGGGATCAGCGTCTTTCAACATGAAGTCCCGCACTGATTCCATCAGGGCTTCTTTGGCATCTTTCACGGCTTCCAAGTGGTCAACTAATAGTTTCTTGTCCAACTCAAGCACAGGCTCGATGAACATACGCAGAGTCATGTCCATCAGTTTCAATTCTTGTTTAGGGAAACCCATCGCCATGTACGCATTGAATAGCTTGTAGGTCAACTCGGTGTCGTTGATGCAGTACAAAGCGTAGCGTGACAGTTCCTCGGTAGAAAAGTCAACGTAATGCTTGCCCTTGGCTTGTAGCACCTCATCGCCCTTGGCTCCGATACCCATGCGTTCAGCTTGCTTGGCTAAGCCATGCGCTCTCTCGTGGGGGAATAAGGCTCGTGACATACCAAGCGTGTCCAACCAAGCCATAGGCTTTACGCCATACAACCAGTCAAGAACCGCACCATCAAACGCAGTGTTCTGTGCAACCACCATCGCATCAGACCAGTCAAACTCTTTCAGTATCCGTTCCACTTGCGGTTTGGGATACCAAGTCGTCGGGCCGTCGTCCACCTTGATTGCAATGCCAATCATCTCAAACTGAGATGACCGCACATACTCCTCGGTAGGAATCTTGGTCAGGGAATACTCAGTTGAGTAGAAGCACTCAAGGTCAAGTGTTACGATTTTTGGCATGTTGTTTGTCCATCTCATCTCTGAGGATTTTATTGGCTGCGTTAATCATGTTCTGCGGGACGATCATCTTATTTGGTTCTTGCGGGCCTTGCATCAGGCCCTGCCAACCTTGCATCAACCGCTTACCATCTAAGCCACGTCTTTCAGCCATTCCAAGTTTTGTGGGGGCTTCTGGTTGGGACAACAGTTGGTGAAATGTTTTGGCTTCAAACCTTGCGCGTCGAGCCTCTCTGTATGCGTCAATCAACGCTACTTTCTCGTCTTCGGTTAGGTACCATAGCCGGTGTATATGTCCGTCTTGTTTTTCAGTTAACAGGTCGTCTATTTTTGACGCAAGCTCACCAAACTTTACATGTTGTGGGCGACCATCATCCAAATCCCCAAAGAAGTCCTCGGGGTTGGTTTTGAGTCGTTCGATAATTACTTGTACTGCTTGCATCATTTCTTTGTCCATGCCCATGTCATGCACTCCTTTATTACGTTTTCTAAATACTCGTAGTTATCTTCACGAATAATCATTGGGTGCCCTCCAGACGTTTGGATAGCGTCAAGGTTCTTTAGTTGTAAGGCAGTTGCTGCACCCCTACCCGCCTTGGCTTCGATAGCTACGAAGTGCCCGTTGATACAACACAGGAAGTCAGGCACTCCACTGTTACCGTAGCCAGTACCGATAGGCATGGCGTAGTAGATGTCATGCTTCTTCAAGATCGCTTTGATCTTGGCTTTAACCTTTGACTCAGGTGTTGCTGCCATCTATAGCTACCTCAATTAGTTTGTCTAAGTAATGGCGTGCTTTCTTCAAGTCCTCAATACCGTTTTTGTTTTTCCAACGTGACACGTACTTCACCACGTTACCCTCGAGATACCCAAGGTCGTTGGCAACAATGTAATCCCACGGTTGAATAACATTATCTTTGTAATGCGAACCGCCAACTTGCATATCATCTGCTCGTTCAATCATTTAGTTTTCTCCTGTAAAAGTGCGTCATAGTACTGCTTGGGCATCGGGGCTTTCTTGGCGATGATGGTGCGTAACCATTCGGCACCGCCAAGCTGATTAAAAATAATCCACTGCCTATCAGACATTCGGATTTGTCTTCCTACTAAAGGTTCGGGGGGCTTGGGGCGTGGCATGTTCTAAAACTCCTTCGTGTTTGTTTGGTTGACGTGCTTTTGAGTAAGTGCCAAATAGTTTGTAACCTAAGCCTTCTTCGTTCTTGAGCTGGTTGCTTGGGTTTTTTGCACGAAAATATGCGTCAGACATAAAAATGCTTGGGCGGTCAACTTGCGCTAACTCTTCCCAAGGGTTGAGTGCGCGTGGGGGGTTATTATCTTTCAAAACGAAACATCCTTTATCAGGGTCATACCTTACTAAATCTAAAACTTTCATCGCTTCATACCCCTTATCACAACGGCAAAACTCCCAAGCGTATCAGGGCCAAAAGCTTTCATCTTCTCAATCTCGACTGCAACTTCTTCTATGGTGTCGTTGCGTATCTTTTCGTATACCTCGTTGACTTGGCGCTTACGCCAACCTGATGAGGCAACGTAGTCTTGAATGTCATCGTCATCGTCTTTCATCTCGGTGCATCCTCGTGGTTATCAGGGTTGAACTTAGGGACTCGGTTGCCTGTGTCCTTGGGGTTTGGGAATGGCGGAAAGGGCCAAGTCATTTAGGTTTCCTCCATTCGGTTCGTGGTGGTATGTGAAATGTTGGTTGATGAGTGCGTACTAAATAGAAATGAATCAAGTAGTCAAGCACTTGGTTGTATGTCATCTTGATGCCGGTATCTGCAGACAATTGGTCTCGTATCTCATCAATGCCTTTGGACACCGGTATCGTGATGCGCTTAGCCGTGGGCTTCATGCTGTTGCTTGCAGTTCAGTGGCTTTGTACTGTTTGAGTTTTGTATCCAACTCCACGATTAGCTCGCCCAACTCGGACTCAAGTAAGTCAACCTTCTTGACCCATCGTGCAATTGTTAACTGTAAGTCGTGAATGAACTCTTCCTTCATTGACTCGCTACCCATAACATCAGCCACCATGCGATAGCCTCCCCCCGCGTCACGATCTGAGGGTAAACTAACAAACGCACGGACATGCACCGGAGTGTTGTCACCCACAGTTATCTTACATTTTTGAATTAGCGACCTTGCTTGTTCCCTGCGAAATTGTTTTGCAGCTTCGCTATCGTCCCACTCAAAGTGTTTGTGCAATACGTTGGTCTCATCTCGTGCGACCTCAAGCACATCATCTACCATCAACACGCCACCATTTTGACGTGCCATCTTTTCTAAAAGTTTTCTTTCATCATTCATAAAGTTCTCCTGTTAAAAATTAAAAACCTGCGGTGCCCTGCCACTCCATGCCTAGTCGAACCATGCCTGCCTTGCTGTACTGCTCCATGCCCTGCCCGACCTCGCCATGCCCGTCCATGCCTGCCTTGCCTCACCGGAACTCACATCGCCCCGCCCAGCCTTGCCTGCCCCACCGAATCGGTCCATACCTTGCCCCGCCCCACCCAGCCTTGCCTGCCATACCTTGCTAAGCCATACCGAGCCCATCCTAGCCACGCCTGCCTGACCTTGCTGTGCCAAACCTGTCCATACCTTGCCATGCCTAGCCTTGCCATGCCTGCCATACCATGCCTTGCCTTGCCAAACCCAGCGGCTCCGTGCCTCGCCTAGCCTGCCTTGCTATACCTGTCCAGACCTCTCCGGGCCTATCCGCGCCTCGCCTGCCGTGCAGAACCTAAACGCACCACGCCGTGCCAATCCGAGCCTAACCTGCCTCGCCGTACCCGTCCGCACCTCGCCCGTCCGTGCCTCGCCCGGCCCCGCCTGCGTTGGTGTTCAGCTTACTCAATGCTGAACTTGGCTTTGACTGCGCCTTCGTTAGCGCTCTCTACAACACGAAACAAACCAAACCCACATCCGGCACTAGCCTTACTGTCGGGACGACCTGCTCCGATACCTACTTGCAAACCGCAACGGCTTACAAGGTTAATCACATCTGCTGCTTTAAATTGATCCATGTCAAACCGGACACGTAGTTTACACGCCCACTCTTTGTACATCGGACGAGATCGAACATCGACCACGCCTGTTGCATTGCGAGTGTGTGCTGTATACGTATCACTCTTACCATATACACGAACCAACGGAATGCCATCTTGCTTATCCCAACCATCGGCTTCGACAAACGTAGACAACTTAGCCAACGTCATCTTAAACCCGACCAGACGGCACGCTGAGATCATTGCTGCCCTAAACGCTGCAGCATTCATACCCTCCCAACCCTCCATACTACGATAACGTGCGTCCTCTGCTTCCTTCTCGTAGTCACGAGCCTCGCGCACCTTCTTACTCTTAGATGATGGACCTTCCTGCATCTTTGCCATTAGCTCAGCTTTCTTGCTGAAGCGCTCGACAACCAAGGGGGCTATGCCCTCAAGGTACAAGTCAATCGTTGCAAATTTGGGAGGAGAAATTACGTAGCTAGTTTCCATTTGTTTAGTAGTCATTTTTTACTTTCGTTGATTAATATTGAACAGTGATTGGGGTTATTCCCCGAGTTCCTCAAAGATGTCGTTGAGTACAGATTTGATTTGGCTGACCATCTCAGCTTTGGTATAAGGTGCGGACATAACCATTTTGATACTTGCCAACGCCTTATACATAGCTTGCCCCTTCAATGCGAACAGTAACGCATCCTCATCGTCGGGGTAGTCAAACTCCAGTATGGCTTTTGATTTCATTTACCTAAGCCACCGAAGTACAAGTGCAAGCGACGATACAACTCGTGCGCATCGTTAAGACTGACAGTATCCATGATGACGTCGATGCTTGTACGAATGTCAGGTCGATGTTCAAACGCCTCTGCCATTGGCTCGTTCACCAATGCAGCTAAACCGCCAGAAGTTTTAAGCTTAAAAGTTTTGGGTTTATTTACCTTAGCTTCTCGCTTAGCCATTGTCTTGGCAGACTTGATGGGTGTGTACTCTTTTCCATTGGGACGTAGCCGTCCATCGCTATCCTTATAGATATGCCCTTGGCGTAGCATCTGCCCGATCAAGGATGACACAGATGATTTCTTATGTCCCTGCGATACAAGGATTCGGATTGCATCATTACGAGCGCAACCGGAGTTGTCTCGCACAAAGTTAAAGGTTGCTTGCGTTACGTTGTTTGTAGGTTTGAACACGGTTGATTCCTTTGGTTGTTCAGTTGTTTCGGGTTGTTCCCAAGCATGCAATATCTTTTGCATTTCTGTGTGTAAATCAGGCATCGTCATCCTCAAATAAGTTAAGTTGTTTAGGGTCAGGCATGGTGTGCGCTAAGTCCTGCATGTCACGCAACCGCATCTCCAACCGTTCGGATAAGACTTTGATTAACCCCGATTGCCCATCGGCTACTCGGATTAATTCTTCATCAGTCAGGTTGTCATAATTCATTTAAGCTCCATAAAGTTAAGTAAATTTCCATCGTCGTCAATAGTGAACCATACGATGTTGTCAGGGGGAGGCACCATCACCCGCTTGAGATGCCCACCCACCGTTGCCACATCCCTGATTCTCTCTAGCCAATCAGGTAGGTCTGTCACCAGTCCACGAGATGCTTCCTCGTGTCCGTCACGCCATTTCTTTAGCGTGTAGTCAAGCCCACGTTCTTCGTATCTGCATTCATACATAGGATTGTCTTTGTGGTATCCAAGTTTATGTTCTAGCATGCGAAGGGCGTCAGACTTCGCTCGCCCATGTCTGTCTGCTACTTCCATAATCTCAGTTACCATCGCCTTCACTTTCCCCATCATTTATCCCCCAATCAAAAGCGCCAAGGATTTCATCCACCTTGATCTTGGTTAAAGCACGAGTGCTATCTTCTTCCCGCAATTCTTTAGGTGTTATGCCAGACAATACCTCCTCAAGCTTACGTGAAGCTTTCGTTAACGCAGGATCGTTAGTAATATTCATGACCTGCAACAACTCACACAAGTCAACGGCATTGGTCACCGTTGTGTCGTGGAACGTACGCTTCTTGCCATCCTCATCGACAGTTAAGCGGTCACTCAACTTACTGATAGCGTTATACAAACGAGTCCATGAGTCTTGATTCGCTGCCTTCAGCTTGGCATCAAGCTTCTCTTCGTATTGGGCGATCAGGTTGCGTTGTACCTCGCTCTCCACATCAAGTCGGAAGTCACCGCCAGTAGGCAAGGGAGTGAACGATGCCTCCATACGGAAACGCTGAGCCACCTTGCCCCTGCTTGGGTACTCGTTGCGATCAAACAATGTGCCGAGTTGGAACGCTGCCCCTGCTACGAGTGTCTCGTACTTGTCCAAAAACGCATCAACAAGTCTGTCAAACTCAATACGGTGTCTGTTCATGGTCTTCTGATACTCAAGCAGTGCTGCAGTGGGCAACAGTCTTGCACCTTGGTCGTTCCATGGGAGAGTCAAGCGGTAGTGTTCGGCTCGGGCACGAGCTTGAAACTTGGTGATAGCTTCCAACTCTTTGCACTCAGCAAACAAGTTCTTGTACACCGATGCTGCTTTCTTGGAGCCTGACCCCTTGGCATTGGTGACCTCGGCTTGCGTACTCTTGTCTTGCTTGCGACCCGAGTAGACTGCGATGTTTAAGTCCACCATCATGGCGGAACGTGCGACGCCTGCAATAGGCTTTTCTGTTTCAATTGTGTAGTAGTTCATGATAAAAGTTTTAAGGTTAAAAGTTTATGTTTGCACTCGAATGGTTGATTCCGAATCGTTTAGTTTCATTGTCAGTTTGACTGTGTCGATGTAGTCTTGGTTCACTGGTGCCACAGTGAATAGCTCGTGTGTTACGACCGACTTGATGATCGGTACGTATGCGTTCTGGTACCCTTGTGAGCCTTGGTTATTGCCCACATGAGTTTCAGTTAGGTGTTCAGCAAAAGACAACGTGTCCGTAAGGATTTCAAGTTGCCCCGCATCCACCAATACGTGATGCCCGTTGATAGTTAATTTAAATTTCACATTCTTCTCCTTCGATTTCAAATGTAACTTCGTTGCACTCACACGATTCGATGAACGCATCTTCGCTAGTAATGTTTTCATATTCATCCCGTAGTTTGTCGTACATATCTTGCATGAACCTTTCACAGGTCGACTTCATCTCATCCTCAAGACCTGCGCGGTCCCATTGGTCAATCACTAGCTCAGTCCAAGCATCCTCGTCCAGCATGTTGAACACCCCCTCGGGTGCGGTTTCGTATAGATGGTCGACGATGTTGGTGTGCATGTAGAACCCACGATTGTTTGTACGCAAAGTCATGTAGCTACCGTCCTGTTTGCACGCAAGGTACAACGCAAGGTATCGTTCTATGTATTGCGGATTAGCCTCCAGCCACTCATATATAACCACATGCCCATCAAACGCAGCCCCATCGCTTTGTGAGTAGCCAATGTTCCAAGTAAACGTATCTACTTTGATACCCTCGCACCGCATGTCGGCTTCAAAGTTTTCCTTAATCCAGTCAGCCCAATCGTAATCAGCAGCGTACTCTTGCCACTTGTAATACTCTTTCTCAAAACGCTTAGGGTCTAACTCTTTAAGTTCTTTTGCAGTTACGTCTTTCAAAATGACACCTCTATTGAACGCGATACATACATGAAGCCTTCTGCGTCACCTGTGCGGTCGGTTTCCACATCATCGTCTTCTTCACCAATGCGGATAAACTCGTACTCGTATCCAAGCTCTTGCACATCTGCTAAGAACTTAACAAGCATCTGAACCTCGTGGTACGAGTCGTACCACTTGACTGAATTGGCGTCGAACTTGAGAGCACGGTGCGTGTCGTCCCAACTAAAGTAGTCCTCGCCCCACGCAGTAAACACGTCCTTGAACGTAGTGCCAAACAACAACTTAAGCTTGTCGTACTCCAACAAGTTAGTGTCACCGTTCGCAGGGTAAATAAGTGCCTGCACATCTGATCTATATCCCATAATATTCTCCAAAAGTTTTAAGCTTAAAAGTTTTAGACTTCGACACGAATCGTCGTGCCGAATGGTGCAACTACATCGGTAGTGATAGCCCACAAGGTAGGCACATTGGTATTACCCCAATCACCTACATAGCCATCGGTAAACTGCACGATAGCGTCAGGGTTAATATGGTTCTCACGAAGGTAGTCGAACAACACCGCACCGTCAGTGCCACCACCGCCCTTGGGTTGCATATTGGCTACGGCAAACTGACCTTCCTCGAATGTCTGATGCCCTGCTACCTCGGTGTCCCAATAGATAACGTGTGTCTTGGTTGGCTTGATGTCCTCGATGATTGCCTTGATGTTGGACACGAACGCAGTCATCTCATCGCCACCGAAACACGAACCCGACGTGTCGAACCCGATGACAAGCTCTGTCATAGTAGTCCCCACCATAGAAGGCATGTAAACGTCGTAGCTCAAGAACCTACGATTGGGCTTACGCCATGATGACTCGTCACGACCTGCGCATGTCTCAGTAACGAAGTCACGCAAGACTTTCTTCCAGTCGATCTTGGGTTGCAACAAGTCACCGAACGCACCATCCGCATCGCCTGCACCCTTGCCCTGCATCTTGCGACGCACGATCTCACCCTGACGAATGGCTCGTTGAATCTCATTGCCACGCTCGGCATCCTTAGCAAGGTCACCGCTTGTTGCATTAGCCCAGTCATGCTCATCGAACCCTTGCTCACCATCGCCACCACCCTCGCCACCCTCGCCACCTTCCTCTTGCTCTTGCTTGAGGTCTTCGAAGATTTGCTTGACCGACCACCCACGATACTTAGCATCAGGTTGCACGCCTAGCTCGGGCATCTTGATGAACCCCTCACCCTCATCCATATCTACTAAGGATAAGTTAACGAAGTGATCTGCTGCGATGTTAGCCAACTGAGCATCCTCGTCATGCAGTGCCGACCATACTTGCAAGTGACGATACGCCTTGTGCTGACCCTCATGTAAGACAAGGAAGCGCAACTCGGGGTCAGTCTTCATGTGTTGCTCGATGAAGGCAGGGTTGTAGATAACATCCCACCCGTTAGTAGCTGCAGTAGGTACATCGTCATTGACATGCACCTTGCCACACGCAAGGATACCGCTATACACGCAGAACTTTTTGTGTTGCATGATAGCGATGTGAGCTTTCTTGATTCGATCTTGAACGTTCATAATATTCTCCAAAAGTTTTAAGCTTAAAAGTTGTGATGGGTCGGGATGGGGAACTCTTCATCTCTATCCAGTCGTGATGCAAGCATCTCAGCAAGGTCGATCTCTTCGACTGTGCGCTCTCGTAAGAACACCTCTGCAATTTGTTTGCGTATAGTAGATTGCCGTACAACAAGGGAGTATCCGTTCACATGAGCCTTCTTCACGTTCTCTACATGTTCCGCATGCCTGCGATCAATAGTCTTGTAGTACTCCTCCCGTTTTGGTGTGTACAAGTTCTTCTCTATGTCGTCGTAGCCCATCTTCTGCAAGGTGCAATCTGCCTCAAGCATGCCGATGATCTCTGACAAATTGCCCTCAGTGATAGGGCGTGACGTACGTAGCACCACATAGTCAGCATCCGTTGCCACATAGATAGATGGTCGTACGTCTCCCAAGTCAAACACAAGGTTACGAACCTTCTTGGTTTTGCTATACCACCCACCGTTATGGATGCCTGTTGCAATACTCTTGCGCACCATATTGCGTACGGTTTTGGTCAAACGTGTTGGGTTAAATGTTGCCACGGTGAGTACACCGGGTGCTTGCAGTTGTCTTGCGATTTTGTACATATCACTCATGATGGTTTCCTTGGTTGTTTGTTTAGTAATGCGGTTTGTAAATTCCATGAGTCATTTGACTGCACATGGTTAGGTAGTGGGCGTATGTACGCCTTGCTGATTCGATTGGGATGCCAATCTTTTTTCAATGTGACGATGGTCTGTCCATTAGATGTTCGTTCTACGATAAGCATCATGGTCTCCAGTAGTAAAGGTCAAGGACTAGCACAATGATGGCTAGGGCTAAGATCAAACGCTCGAAGCGTTCCCAAGGTGTGAACATAAAGTTTTAACCTTAAAAGAATTTGCCAAGCTTGGCTGCTTGTGTTGTGAACTTACGGCTATGGCATGCCATGCCTACCTTGGCTTTGTTGGATGCAAGGGATGTGATAAAGAGTGCATGTGCCTCGAATGATTCGTTAGCCATACGATCTGAGTAGTCCATCACCGCTTCGATATTCTTAGCATCGGCACGACCCGCCAACATAAAGGCGAGAATGAATAACGCACCCGCACTGCTCGGCACCTTAGCCTTGAATGGGTCTCTCACAATGTTCTCGAACAGAGGCAGTTGATCTGCTAAGTGGATGAGTGCATCCATATCCCTAGCTGCTGCTTCGCCAACAGTACCCGCCAATGCAGGCAACAACGCATCGCCCAATACATGGCGCATCTTGATAAGGTTAGATGCTTTCTCAAGTGAACGAGGCGAGCAGTATGCTTTCACGTTGCCCGTCAATGGGTTGAAGATGTAGGGGTTCTTAGCCTTGGGGTCGAGGTCTACATAGCAGTCGAATATCTGTGGGTACTGCTTAGCAAATGCCATAACTTCGGGGGCTATGTTGTTGTCGGATGCCCACTCGAGCCACTGCTCGACAGTTGGGTTGGCTAGGTTTATTACAGTCATGCGGTTATAGGCATGGGCGGGGATGTTGTCACCCACGCCATCTGTATCTAGGTTGGTCGTTGCACAGATGATTGACCCCGTGGGATATTTCACGTCGCCTACACGTTGCTCGAGGATAGTCGGCAACAACATGTTTAGCACAGGGCGTGATGCTTTACCCAACTCGTCAAGCATAAGTATGACGGGTCGAGTTTGATTCTTGCCTACACCGAAGCGCACATTAGGGGCATACGATGTGGTCATGTTCTCTCGGTCAATGACAGGCATAGCCAAGTCACCGAGGTCTAAGTTTGCACAGTCAATGTAGCAAACGTGATAGTCAGGCATCTCACGACCTAGCGTTGAGAGGATTGAAGACTTACCTACACCGGGCTGACCCCGCAGTAGGATTGTGTTTGTTGTACCCACGTTACGAATGAGGGTAGCTGCTTGTTTGAGATTGATAGACAAGTTCATTTTGATTTCCAGTTGATTAAAAGTTTTAAGGTTAAAAGTTTACTTAAATAGGCTTTCGCCATGCTTACAAGACAAAGGTCTCAGAGCGAGACACAATGTACATGTTCTTTTTGCAAGCTGCCATGATGGTCGCCCAACATGCTTTTGCATTTGATTTCTCTACGTACGTGTACTGCGGGTATGCGTACTCACGTTGGAATTTACTGCGAGCGATAATCATTTTCCATGTGTCGGCTCGGTTGTTATCGGACAGGGCATCGGGTAGTCGTACACCAAACATTCCGTAGTTATCTTTCTCCATATCATCGGGTGTAGCTACCGCATACAGTAGCTTGAACGCATCGGCAAACCCTGACTCTTGCAAGTCACTGGCTAGTTCTTTGGTCGCTACTCGGTCGGTGCGCTTTTGCTCGAAGGCTTGAAGTGGCGTGATGATCTCGCCTTGGGCATTGAGCGTGATGCCGTCGTAGTAAGAATAGAGTTTGCCGTTGACACGAAGCACAGGTTGGCTGTAACTGAGGATGCTACGCTTGCCCATACCCACGCCCACACCCTCGAAGAAACCAAACGCTTCGTTGAGGCGGATGATCGTCGTGTTATGTGTGTGGTATCCACGGGTGTCGACCTTTACATCGCCATTGGGGTAGGCAGTCAGTATGTCGGTACTCCACATGCGCACTCGGTATGTGTCGTCGTTACCCTTGACCACACGAAAGTGGTTCATGCCTCGTTGGTGTTTGTTGGCAGGGGCATCGCCCTTGTTCTTGCCTTTCTTATACATGTGGCGCTGTAAGTGCATCATTAGTGTTGTGTACATGCTCATTGTGTTTCTCCAAAAGTTTTAAGGTTAAAAGTTTTATTTGCCACCCTTGTGGCTTGAGTTAAGGTTGAGTAAGAGAGTGCGGTCAGTCACTACGATGTAGTTGGACTTAGGCATGGGCACGATGGTGTGCTTGCGTGTCTTGGCTTGTGTCTCGCCACATGACATGCATGTTTTGTAACCGAGCTTGGCTCGGGCAGGGGGTATCCGTTCCGCGTAACAACAAGTGCAGATCGGTAGGTGATAGTGGGTCATGGTGTTTCCTTACAGTGTGTCTAGCATCTATACGGCTTGCGAACCAACGACTTAGCCGTTGACATTCGTACCCTTCCATCTCATCTTGAAGCAGTCGGGTCATACTCGAAGTCCCTTTCATGAACAATAATTTCCTCGTCGTATGTGGCAATGATCTCTCCCGCTTGCATGCGTTCGTACACATTCAACTTGCTACCATCAGTAAACACAATGGTTAAGCCCTCACTCCACGGGTCGGGATAGCTGATACTCTCCACAGTTTTTCCCGCAATATCTAACTCAGTACATTTCATAT
>Ga0181347_1000527_pt1 | contig 12739 bp, 17 predicted proteins | sample Su13VDMM110SN_FD_130102 | JGI IMG/M metagenome (GOLD analysis project Ga0181347, IMG submission 130102) | Freshwater viral communities from Lake Michigan, USA - Su13.VD.MM110.S.N | ecosystem: Environmental > Aquatic > Freshwater > Lake | place: USA: Michigan | collected 2013-07-16
GATGTTGATGATATGATGGAAGCCAGTCCGATAATGATGGCATACATAGACCATGAATGTAAACCATACGGACCAAAAATTGAGGCAATAATTCCAACCAAGAATGGACATCACTTAATCACTAAGAAATTCGATGTGTTAAAGTTCAAGGAGGCATATCCTGAGTTGGACATACAAAAGCGAAATCCAACACTATTATATTACCCTAATAGCTTAGACCTATAAATACAGGGTGGTTTTAAATAGATATATACTTTAGATAAAAATATCCGGAGTATGTCAATATTTAAAACCACCTTAAGCGTAGAGTCGATTGATCAATCTACACCTCTTAAATTAAAATCATCAGTTAACAATAATCTAACGGATGATGTTGTTTTACGTAAAATAACAATTAACGAGAATTATACCAATATTGATACTACAGGTCTTGGAGCTCGTGGAGGTTATCTCTATGTTAAATCAAGTGCTTCAAATCCAAAACATACCTCAATTGATGTATTCGATGATAACGCACCGACAACTTTAGTTACACTATATGCTGGAGAATATGCAATCTTGCCTCTCTCAATCGAGCAATTAAATATTTTTTGTAAAACAACGCACGGAACTGCCGAAATAGAATATTTCTTTGGAAGCCGTGGAGATGAAATTGGAGAATCTGCGATAGTATATTGGAATGGCGGCACTCATTGGAATTGGATTATTTTAGATACAGCAACTGGAAAACCAACACAATTTAGAAATTTAATTGATTTAAAACAATATCCAACCCTTATTGTATCAGATGTTGTGAATCGAAAGGGTTACGTTCTTAGATATACAAAAAATAACGGAAATTATTTATTTAGTTATATTAATCATTTAGGTTATGAAATTTTTAATGTAGAACTAACTCCGTCAATGCCATATACATTATTTAGTGGAGATGGTCGTGCAAGTTTATTAAAATGGAAAAACGGATCTCTTCATTATGTGCTTCATTTTGATGGAGAAGATACACGGGTTCACGAATTCTTTCTTAACAAAGGAGAAATCTATTTTCCAGAAGGAGATTATTGTACTGCTGATGGAACTTTTCCAATAATCACTAATGAAACCAATCGCGAAGAAGTTCGACAAGAAAAATTATTTTTAATTAAAGGTAGAGATAAAAAATTAATTAAAGAAACATATCCATCCGATTTTTTAACATATCCATTCGCATATTCACATGGTAATTTTATTGCATTAGAAACATGGAATAACAGTGGAATTGACACTCTTCAAACTTTAGAAATTTTTAGTACTGATGGAATACTTCTTAAATCAGTAAATTTTAGTTCCTTAAATATAACTGGAAGGGACATTCAGTTCTACGGTACTGGTAAAATACAATTTGTATATACTCAAGCAAATGCTAGTCTAATATTCTTAAATTATAATCAACTTACTGGAAAACTTATTGGAGAGAATCTTAAATGGGTAAATAATAATAATACTAATAACTACATTATCGTCGGTAATAATTATACAACAGCTGGTTCTATTAATTACAAGCCGGAATCTATTGCAATTATAATGTATAACAATGAAGGTTATGAAAGTTCTTCATTTTTAGCACAAGAAACTGATGGTTATCTTGAAGTAACTTACATTATTAATAATGATACAGAAGCCCGTAATTATAGAATTCCATCAACCGAAGACTCATATTTTGTAAATTATGGTTTTTATGATTTACAGGCAAGTATTGATGATTTTGTCCTATTATCGGCCAATAATAGAACATCAGGTCCTTTAATTGCAACCAGATTCGCTTCAGGAGTTGAACCAAGCCGATTTACATTAATTCCAGATCTATCAATTTATAATACTAGCAACAATTCATATTATGAATTAGAATATTTCGGTGATTATAAATATCTATTTTTAAATAGGATTGGTGATAATCAGACCGATACAATTGTTTACGATTCAAAGGTACTAGATAAAATTACGACATCTATTGATTTTGATTGGTTTCATTTTGATAATAGCCTGATGGTGTACGACTATGATACGGGTAGAAACTATTACTTTAGCACAAAATCTAAAAAATGGGTTCCAATCAGTATATCTACTGATGAGGTTTGGAATATTCGTAATGCCGGTGATCAACACCCTGTAAAAACCGGAAAAATGTTACTAGTAGAATATATTAATAATGAACAAGGACAAACAAGTACAATAAGTTTTATACCCATAAATCAAGGTGTTATTGGTGCTGAAAAGGCAGTATTAAGTGCAGAACCTGGAGAAGATTTAGACAGTTATGAAGACATTAGAATTCAAATAAGTACTGAAACTGCAGTTATAGCATATAAAAAGACCCAAAATAGTAATTGGAAAGTCCGAGTTTTTGACCTTAACCTTAATTTTTTATATGAAATTGACACCAAAAAAAGAGAGTATGCATTTTCTCAAAACTTTGGAAAGAATAACTTTTTTGGTTTCTATACAAATACTGATTATGCATTTTATAATTTTAACAAAATGTTAAATGTTAAAAATGTTTCAGGATTTCCCGATAATTCTACCACCGTATATAAATTTAATTCTATTGGTAATATTGGTAATAAAAAATAAAGAATAAAAATAAATATATAAAATAAAAAATAATTAAAATATGTCAATATTTAAAACAACCCTAAGTGTAGAGTCGACTGATCAATCTGCACCAGTTAAATTTACAACAGCATATAACAATAATCTCTTAGATAATATTGTTATGGGAAAGGTAACAGTTGATACTAATCCTACAGAAATTTCACTTAGTGGTGAAAAAAGTAGAGGTTCATTCCTTTATGTTAAATCAAGTGAAAAAAATCCAAAACAAAATATAGTTGGTATCGCAAGTTCTGGAGGCGTAATAACCCTTTCTCCTGGAGAATTTGCGGTGATTCCTTTGTATACTTTTGATGACAATAACAGTCCTGGAGGTCCTTTTGGTGCTAATAGCCTTGCTGCATTTACAACCCACGGAACTGCTGAACTGGAATATTTCACCGGAAGCCGAGGAGAGGAAGTTGGAGAAAGTGTACTTGTGCGATTCAAAGAAGGTTCAACATGGAAATATTTTACATTAGATGCTAATACAGCAATTCCCGGAGGAGGCCTTAATATATTTATGAATAGTTCTATAATAGATACTAACATTGATACTACGATGTACCCACGTAGTACAATGGAATCAATTGTTAATCAAAAAGGTTATATTATAAGATTTTTTTCTGACAGTAGTAGTTATCATAAATTTGTATTTGTAAATAGTAGAGGTTCGATAATTGACACCGAAGATTTTAACAATCAAAGTTGGTACAGATATAATGGTGATGGAAGAGCTAACCTAATAACATGGTATGATGGAGATGACGGACATGCAATCTATTTCGATGGAGATAATTACTGGCAACATGATTTTAGCGACATCAGCGACATCTATGTTGATGATAACTGGGATGCATGTACTGCTGATGGAACTTTTCCAGTATACATTGAAGAAATTAATGGCACATCAAATGAAGCCCTATTTTTAATTAAAGGTGCGGATAAAACCCTAATCAAAACAACTGATGCTTTAAACGATATTTATTCTAATGCTTACGTATATTCTCACGGTAACTTTATTGCAGTTGAAACTATAAATGAAAACCCGAATCCTAATGCACTAGAAACCCTAGAAATTTTTAGCACTGACGGTACACTTCTGAAAAGAGTAGACTTTAATGGCATGCCTTTAGATTATACCGACTATTACTTTTATGGTACAGGTAAACTACAAATTGTATGCAGAGAGGCAGTCACTGGAGTTTACACATTCTTAAATTATAACCAACTTACTGGAAAGCTTAATGGAGAGGACCTAACATGGACTTCAACTCTTGACGAGTATGAAGTTGTTAGCGATAATTATTACACTGGAGGTGGACAGGATTACAAACCCGAATCAGTTGCAATCATTAAGTATTACGATGAAGATCGTAACGATGAAAATTTATTAAACCAGTCCACAGACGGAGACCTTGAAGTAACCTACATTATTAATAATGATTTAGAATGGAGAAACTATGTGGTTCCATCAACTGAAGATAGTTATTTTGCAAGTAACGACTACTACACTAACAACTATGCAACTGATAAAGATTTTGTCCTATTATCAGGTGATAATCAAACAAATGGACCCCTAGTTGCAACCCGTTTCACATCTGGAGCTGAACCAACCCGTTTTAACCTTATTAACAATTTAAGTCTTTATGATGTTGGAGATTATGATGCTTATGTAGAGTGTTTTGGAGACTATCGTGTATTACAAGTACCAACAAAAATAAGTAATAACCCTATCGAATTAATTGTTTATGATTCAAAGGTATTGGACAAAGTTTTATTATCTAATAATGACTGGGATTGGGAATTTAATACATTAATTGGAGTAGATTACAATGCTAATAAAGAATGGTACTTTAATACTTCTACTAAAAAATGGACACTACTTCCAACTTACACTGATGGATATTGGTGGACCACTGTTAATGAAGGTCCACAATACCCCGTAAGTACTGGTAAAATTACATTTATTAGAGACCAATATAACCCAACATCACATTCCATACAAGGTAGAATGATAACCCGAGGAGTTGCTGGAAATGAAAAGGAATTACTTAAAGTTGGAAACACGCCAGGGTTTGAAATGTACACTTGGAGTTTTAATATAAGCACTGAAACTGCAGTTTTAGCCTATAAGGAAACCCAAAATAGTAATTATAAAGTTCGTGTTTTTGACCTTAACCTTAATTTCTTATATGAAGTCGATACTGAAAAAACATCTAGAGGAACTCGTGACACCTACGGAAAATTAAATTATTGGGAATTCTATGACAGTGAGTTTAACTACACCCATTATAAATTTGGGAAATTAATGAGCTCATTAAGTCTAGAACGACCTTTTGATGGATTTACCCGTGATTTTAATACCGCAGCCTGGTTCTAATAAATACTAACAAAAACAAAAACATATAAATATGAACTACACAATCAATGCAAACATCTACGAAATTGTAGATTTGAACTACAAAAAGAAAGATTCTAAGGGTGTTTTAATCGCTTCTAACTACAGAAAAGAACCCATTAAAAAAAGAGCGTTTAGTTTAGCAACCGGAACTGGTGTTGAAAATTTTACGGCAGATGAAATTATTGCAAATGTAAAAACTAAATTAAATCTTCCAGACACTGTAGTTGATGTTAAACTTACAGCGCAAGGAGCTGATTTACCAGGAACTGAAATGGTTACTGCTTACGGAGTAAAATTTGAGGCAAGTTTTCCATGCAAAACTGCAGCGCAAGTTGGTCCAGTTGTAGAAGCACCAGTTGCTCCAACTCCTGCTCCAGCCCCAGTTGTAGAAACACCAGTAACTCCAGAACCAGTTGTAGAAACACCAGTAACTCCAGAACCAGTTGTAGAAACTCAAGTAACTCCAGAGCCAGTTGTAGAAACACCACCGGCTGAAACTCCAGTTACTCCAACACCAGAAAACCCTGCATAAATAAAAATAATATAAGACATGGCATCATTAAAAACAACAATAAACTTGGATTCAACAAGTCTTTTCCCGAATCCAATCGCAATTAAAACAACAAACACGTTAACAATTAACGCTCAATCTTCTTTGCTTACTACTAATCAAATTTCTGCAAATAGTGAGGAAATGCTATTAGAAACTGAAGAACAGTCTGGAGACTCGGGAATCCTTTACCTATATTGCCAGTCTGCTGCAACAAATTCAGGACATGGTATCGAGGTATCATTAACACAGTACGCAAATATTGGTGATGATGTTACGATGACAATTGCAAAATTATTACCAGGAAATACAATTCTACTTCCAATCTACGCTGCTAGCAGAAATGGATTAAGAATTAACGTTAAGAATAATGACCCTCTTAATGCAGGTACATTAACATACTTTTATGGTTCAAAAGACTAATTAAAAGATACAATTAAAATAGGAGAGGAGCAATTGCTCCTCTTTTTTTGTCAATGCTCCCAGATTGTTAATAACTTTTTGTCCTAATATTTTACCGTGTTAAATATATTGATTATATTTACATATCAAATTAAAACTTATACATTATGACAAAGATTACATTAGACTACAGTAAAATAAACAACGTAAAAATTGGAGGATTAGATATGGCAGACTTTCCAGATTTTTGTGATGCCTACATCGAATCAGCGGATTATGGAGACAGAATCATGACCGAAGACGAACTAGACATCTTAAATGGGGATGGTTCTTTTATCTCTGAAGAGGCTCATAAAAGCCTATGCTAAACTTTAACAAAAAATTAACACTCCAAATTTTCAGGATTCAAAACTATTGATTATATTTACATATCTAATTTAAACAAAACACATCATGACAAAGTACGAAAATGGTTACATGGAAAAAATCAGTTATTACCAATACAAAGTTAATCAAGCAATTGAGAACTTAAATTCTAAAGATTTGGCTTTTTATTCCGGTAAATTAGCATTCTTTTTAGAACGTCAAAGAGAATTGAATCGTAAGACCCTTATTTTTGGACAATTTAGTGCTTCGTAAACTTTAACACTCTAGATTTTACCGATTCAGAAATATTGATTATATTTACATATCAAATTAAAACAAGATGAAAATAGTAGTTAACCCAGGACAACGGGTATTTTTTACCTCAGACACCCACTTCAACCATACAAATATTTGTAGAGGAGTTAGTAAATGGGATGGCGCCAGAGGTACTCGAGATTTCAAGACCCTTTACGAGATGAACGCAAACATCCAGGACAATATAAACATGTTGGTCGGAGAGGACGACATCCTGATTCACTTGGGTGATTGGAGCTTTGGTGGTTTTGATTCTATTGTAGAATTTAGAAACATGTTGAATTGTAAAAATATTCACCTTTTCTTAGGAAATCATGACCATCATATCCTTACAAACCGCGGAGATGTTCAAGACCTTTTCGCCTCAGTAAACGAGCAGCGAATGGTTACAATTGTAATGCCTCCACTGGTTAAAAATGGTCCAAGTGCAAAACATCGATTCGTGATGAGTCACTACCCAATGGCTAGCTGGCAAGATATGGGACAGGGAGTTATGCACGTTCACGGACACATTCATACACCACACCGATTTAAAGTTGGACCTGGTCGAATGATGGATGTTGGAATCGATGGAAACCCAGACTTTGGACCATACTCACTTCAAGAAGTTTTGAAACTAATTGGTAGCAGACCTATAAAATCTTTATTAACCCATGAATTTGACCACCATAACGACGCGGCAACTTCTTAATTTTAATTAAATATGAATACATTTTCTAAATTTTTCTTGCTAATTCTTGGTATTTTTATCGGATTAGCCGGAGTATTACAACTCCAAAATATTGCATTTGAACTCCTAAGTGCGGCAGACGATGGTCTCTTCTACCTAGGTATTTTTTATCTAGCAATTGTAATCTTTATATGGGGAAGCGCCGTATATCTTGCAACTGTTCATTTAAAAAAATTAATGAAAAAAGAGGACTCTGCAAGGGCAAAGCAACAAACAAGTAACAACCAAAAATCAAATAATTAATTAAAAACAAAAAAATGAGATTAAAATCAATTTTATCAATAACAGCAGTAGTAGTGTTTATTTTCGCAATGTTTAGTTCATGTGAAATAATCGATGCAGGACATGTAGGAGTAAAAGTTAACATGTATGGCTCAGGTAAAGGGGTCAATAATGTAACAGCATGTACAGGATGGGTATTTTATAACCCAATCACAACTAAGGTTTATGAGTTTCCAACATTTATTCAACATAAAGAATATAAGAACTCAGAGGAAGGAGACAATTCATTCACTGTAAATACAAAAGATGGTTCGGAGTTTCGAGTTGCGCCAATCTTAAACTATTCTGTAGCAGCTGACAAGGCACCTTCAATATTTGCCAAATATCGTAGAACCTTACCAGAACTTGAGGAAGGTTTCTTAAAGACGGCAATATATGATGCATTCCGACTTGCAACTAATAAATATACAGCAGAACAATTAATATCTAATAGAGCACTATTCGAAGTTGAAGTGAGAAGATTACTAGAGGCGCAGATTGTCAAAGAAGGATTTATAGTGAATCAATTTACATCTAATCTGGAATATCCTACATCATTTAAGAATGCCATCAACGCTAAGAACAACGCAGTTCAGGCAGCCCTAACCGCAGAGAATCAGGTACAAACTGCAACAGCCCAAGCTAAAATTAAAGTAGCAAAAGCACAAGGAGACGCTGAAGCCCTATTAACAAACGCAAGAGCAGAGGCAGAGTCTAATAAGTTGAGACAGTCGACCTTGACTCCAATGTTATTACAACAACAATGGATAGAGAAATGGGATGGAGCACTTCCAAAGACCCAGTTAGGAAATGGTACTAATACTATGTACAGCTTAAAATAAAAATTAACAAAACTTTAACACTCCAGATTTTACCGTCTGGAGTTTTTTATTTATATTTACATATCTAATTTTAACTATGAACGCAAACGAAACACTTAAGCAAGGACTGGAATGGCTAAAAGGCCCGGAAGGACAAAAGAGTATGGAGGATTATTTTGATAAACTATCACAGCGAGATGCTATCGAACAGGCACGAGCCAAGAAACTTTTAGAAATGTACAGGGTTTGTGACGATTCTACCTTTGATTATTTAATGCTGGACATTTTAGTGAAGCAGGAGAAATATGACAAGAGACATTATTCAACATATGCTGAAAGACCCTTACACCTCTTGAATTTAATGTGGGAAATTGCATCAAAGGAAGGTGTTGAAATCGACCCAATCGATGGACTAACCGAGAACTTCCCTTCAATGGTCTATGATTATTATGGGTACCAATTTGCAATCACACATGGACAAGGTTCAGTGTTGAGTGTTTATCGTCAAAATGAATTAAGATACCGTAGCTAAAATAAAATGTTAAAATTTTTACCGATTAAAAACTTTTGTTTCTATTCACATATAATTAAAAACAAATGTAACACAATTTAACGTAATATAACATGTCAAAGAAATCAAAAACAGAAACAGTAGAACGCCTAGTATTAGTACAAGACCCAATCTTAGGCTCAAAATATGAACTGCATGAGGTAGAAGTAGAAATTGAGACAACAGAAACTGCAACTAAGGTACCTAAAAAGAAAACCAAAAAAGAACCTAAAAATCCAATACATAAAGAAAGTGCAAGTAACAATTTACACGGTAGCATATAACGAAGAACTTATGCTACCGTTCTTTATTAAACATTATAGAACAATGTTTCCTGAATGTCGGATTGTTGTATATGATAATCAATCCACAGATAGAACTGCCGAAATTGCCAAAAGTTCTAATTGTGAAGTAATTCAATATGACACTAACAATAAAATTTCTGATAGAAAATATTTAGAAATTAAAAACAATTGTTGGAAAGATTCAAAAACTGACTGGAATATAGTTTGCGATGTTGACGAACTTGCGCACATTACCCGAGAACAATTAGAATATGAATCCGGACTGGGAACTTCAATAATAAAATTTACTGGATGGGATATGGTTAATATGTCCGAAGACCCAGAAGATATTAGTATTGATACCCTTCAATGGGGTGAGTATACTCATTATTATGATAAAAGTATTGCATTTGATAAAAGTAAAATCCATGAAATAAATTTTAGTCCAGGATGTCACAATGCAACCCCTCAAGGAGAAGTTAAATATTCACCAAATCAATATAACCTACTACACTATAAATATATTGGAGAGGATTATATGGTTAATCGATACAAACTCTTTCATTCAAGATTATCGGAAGACAATATAAAAATGGGATGGGGTTATCATTATAGTGAGGCAGAAGAAGCACTTCGAAAATCAATTAAGATTAAAAAACACAACGCAATTAAATTAATATAAGTATGGAAGTAATTAAACCAGAACCAAAACATATGTTATGATACTGGTAAGACTTTAAATTGTTAATAACTTTAACAAAACTTTAACACTCTAGATTTTACGGTCTGGAGTTTTTTGATTATATTTACATATCTAATTAAAACAAAGAAATTATGGCTAAAATATTTAAAGTTGGAGGTTGTATCAGGGATAAGTTCCTTGGACTGGACTCTAAAGATATAGACTTCACATTCGTATTGGAAAACACTAAAGGTTTTACGGTTGAGGATGGTTTTCAAATCATGACAAACTGGATGACGGACAAAGGGTTTGAAATCTTCTTAAGTACTCCGGACTGTTTTACTATTCGTGCTAAGTTTCCAAAGGACCATCAATTTGCCGGACTGGTTGCAGATTTTGTAATGGCCCGTAAAGAGGTTGGATATGTTGAAGGAACCCGTAGACCAATCCTAGAACTTGGTACTCTTGAAGACGATTTACTTCGTAGAGACTTTACGGTTAATGCGCTTGCAGAGGACATTGATGGTAATCTTATTGACCTATTCGGAGGAGTAGAGGACTTAAAGGCTGGAATCTTGAGAACTCCATTAGATGCTAAGACCACGATGATGGACGACCCATTGAGAATCTTAAGAGCTCTTAGATTTACTATCACTAAAGATTTTCAAATGCACATGGATATATGGGAAGCGATGAAACAACCTAAAATTCTAGAGAAACTGGAACAAACTGTAAGTGGAGAGAGAATCAGGGAGGAAATCATAAAAATGATGAAACATGATACTCCAAGAAGTTTTAGATTGCTTTCTGATGTTGACCAAGATATTCCAGGATTCTTAGATTTAATCTTTAAAAATGGAATGTGGTTGAAACCAACCTTCGAAAAAATATAAACAAAATCAAATTAATTCATATAATAATAATGAAAAGAATATACTTAGATGACGTAAGAACTCCAGTTGACCAAGATTGGATTGTTGTTAGAAGCTACGAGGAATTTGTAGAAAAGGTTACCGAAATTGGACTTGAAAACATTGATTTGATTTCTTTGGACCATGACTTAGGAGACACTGCGATGCAAGAATGGCACCGTAATGTATATCACAATTATGAATTAAATTATGATAATATTGAAGAGAAGACTGGAATGGATTGCACTAAATGGTTGGTTAATCAATGGTTGGACGGAGCTCCTGTTGTTGATGTTGTAATACACTCTGCCAACGCAATCGGTAGTGCAAACATGATGGGTTATATTAATAACTACAGACATGTAAATAAATTGTCACAGAATTGCATTCGTGTTAGAATCGAGCACACAGTATAGAAGCATAAGAGAGTCTTATGTTTTAGTATTAATTTAAAACAAAAGTTTATGACATTGTATAAATTTGATTCAGACAGTTTGGCATATTGCCAAATAAATAAACCAATGTACTTATTAAAATATATTGGAATTACTTTAGGTTTTTGTTTAACAATTGGAATTTTTAGTTCAATGCAGTATATTGAATAAACCAAAGTAGAATTAATTAAATCAGAAGCAGTTATTAATTTAATTACTAATGAATCTTTTACAAGAGAAAAATTCTTTGAAGAGGTAGAAAAGAGTAATTTCAAATACCCAGACATAATTAAAGCACAAGCATTAATTGAAAGTCAGCACTTCTCTTCTCCAGTTTGGAAAGAGAATAATAATGCGTTGGGTATGAGATTACCAAACACAAGATTCACTGTAGCAACAGGTTCAAATTTAGGACATGCTACTTACAGAACTTGGAAAGATTGCATTAAGGACAGATTAATCTATGAGGCGCTTTACTTAAATAATTTATCAAAAACGCAATATTTTAAATACTTAGATAAGGTTTATGCAAGAGCAGGAGCTACTGCCTATTCAGATTTGATTAAAACAATTATTAAACAAAAGAATCTATAAAATGGCCTATTATAACGGACCTCGTAGAAAGAAAAAAGTTGACCCAAGTACGGTAAGACAGAGAACATCCCAAGAGGACTTTGAAAACGTACTTGGAAAACTTAAGAAAGAGGATATTAATGTAGACCCTCATTCACAATTTAGAACTATTAACGGAATCCCACACAAGTATAAAGACGGACAGTGGGTACCACTAACAAAATTATAACATGAAATACATATTAGCACTACTCTTATTTTCAACCCTATCTTTTGGTCAAATCAAAATGTATGAGTACAATACATTTGATATGAGAACCCCCGATGGTTGGAATATGATAAACGTACCAGGAGAGGTGCATATTGATAATCAAAACAGGGAAATTATAATTATCAATAAGAACGTATATATGGTTTTTAATTGGACCACTAGACAGCAGTTCATAAGAAAATCTAGTTACTTATACGTTACAAGGGACTGGAGAGATGTGGAAGTAACAATAAAAATAGACAACGAACCAGAAACAAATGATGATACAAACATAGAATTGTACTACTATTCAGATGAACCTGGAATGAAATATTTTAGATTATGTTTAACACTTTGTAAAAATTAACATGGCAGCAGAAGGAAACACACCAATGGAAATCGAGGAATGGATTGTTAAAATCATGAATTCATGTACTACAATCACCCAAATTGTAAAATCTCGAAGGTTAATAGATTTATATTGGCAAAAGATGACAAATGAAACCGAATTATGCTGGGAAGTTAGAAGGCATCTTAAAGATAATTTAATAAACCACTACAAGAATACAAAATTAGAATTA
>Ga0181347_1000532_pt1 | contig 12697 bp, 10 predicted proteins | sample Su13VDMM110SN_FD_130102 | JGI IMG/M metagenome (GOLD analysis project Ga0181347, IMG submission 130102) | Freshwater viral communities from Lake Michigan, USA - Su13.VD.MM110.S.N | ecosystem: Environmental > Aquatic > Freshwater > Lake | place: USA: Michigan | collected 2013-07-16
AATGAATGTAATTCATCTGTGTATAGTGAAATCTCACTACATATGTTTGTCATTGAAACGTGTAGATTTAGTTTCTTATATCCTTCAGGATTAGCTTTATTGACGTTATCTTCAAACATAATATAAGGTTCACCTGTTTCAAGACGTGTTTTTAATATTTCACCCCATAAATGCATTGAACGTTCGTCTTTATTATCTAATTTATCCATGAATGTATCATCAATCACTACACATTGGTGTAAGTTTAAACATTGACGATTAACATCACCTTTTGGTCTACGGATTCCTAGGAATTCTTCAATATCAGGATGATTAATAGATAAATTAACTGATGCTGCTCCTCTTCTAACTGAACCTTGATTGGTTGCTAGGATAGTTGAGTCATATATTTTACACCATGGAACTACACCTTCCGAGGTACCATTATCTCTAATATGTTTACCTCTACCTCTGATACGAGATACTCCAATTCCCACTCCACCACCTTGAGATGATAGTCTCATTAATTCTGAATTTGCATCAGCAATTCCTTCAATAGAGTCACCAACGTCAATTCCAAAACATGAAATTGGCATTCCACGTTCAGTACCTAAATTTGATAGTACTGGTGATGCTAAACATAGCCAATTTTTTACTATTGCTTCGTTAAAGTATGCTTGTAGATCTTTACGTCTTAATCTGCGTGATGCTGCTTTACTTACTCTCTTATAGGCGTCAAATACGTTTTCGTCAGGCATTAAATATCCTTTTGAAATCATACTTATTGCTATTTCGTCCATCCAAAGTGGAAAGTCTTTACCTTTTACCCAGGTACTGGTGTCTACTTGTATACTCATTTTATGTTTTAATTTTTAAAGGTCAGACCAATCAGCAGCTGATTTGGAATAATTTGTTACGCGGCCTGCGAAGAAGTCTTGATGTGTTTTACCACTTGTTAAGTGACCGAACCAATCCATTTGTTTTAATAGATTAGGGTCAATGTCATTGTAGATTGCATTATAACCTAATTCGATCATTTTTTCGTTTGCTCTAGCTTTAATGAAGTTCTTTAATTGATCTACATTTAATCCTTCAACAGCACCCATTTCAAATGCTTTATCAATGAAGTCAAATTCTAATTTAACTGATATGTTACATGCTTCAATAACATTATCTCTCATTTCGGGTGTATTAAGTTCAGGTTGTTCTTCTAATAACTTATTAAATAACCAACATCCTGCTCTTGAATGTAATGACTCATCTCTAACACTCCACTCTACTATTTGTCCTGTTCCTTTCATTAAGTTTCTTAACTGGAAAGACATTAATATAGCGAATGAAGAAAATAAATTTACACCTTCAGTGAATGCTGAGAATATAGCTAATGATAAGGCTTGTTCTGCTATGTTATCACTTGTTACTTCTAATAAACGATCAATTTTTGCTTTTGATGATTCGTCTTCCATAAACGCTTCAAAATCATCTAACCCTAGTTCTTCATTTAAACGAGCATATGCTTCAGCATGTATACTTTCAAAGTCAGCAAATACACGAGCCATTGCTTGTATCTCTGGTTTTGGAAACCATAATGATACTTTAGTAGACCAATAATCGTTTACGTGTACTTCTGTTTGAGCGAATGATTTTAAGATATTACCGATTAAGTTCTTTTCAGATTCGGTTAGTTTTTGTTTCCAATCATTAAGATCAGATGCTAATGGAACTTCATCAGCTAACCAATGTACTCTATGTTGGTCTTTATAAAAATTAAATGCTTCTTGATATTCAAATGGTTTGTAGAATAAACGTGGTTCAGTGATCATTAAAGTGAGTTTAAAATTGAAATTAATGTTGATTTTGATTGTACGCCTAAGATACGCTTTACTTCTTGCCCATCCTTCTCAAATATTAAAGCTGGGATAGAAGATACATTATATTTCACTGCTAAGTCAGGACTAGCATCTACGTCTATAGTTTGAAAATCGATATTTGACATCTCGGATTGTACTTGTCCCATAATTGGAGCAAGCTGCTTACACGGACCGCACCAAGCAGCCGTAAATCTTTTAACTGTTATCATAAATTTAATTGTTGTAGTTATAAATATAGTATATACTATGCTTCATTTTCTAATTTCATGAACTTACTTCGAAGAACGTAACGATCTTCTACTCCTACGTCTGAATAACTAGATGCTTTAGTTTGTTTAGCATCATGCTCTTCATCATCTCTAGGTTGTTCATTTATGTCTATATAGCCGTTGGCTGTATTGATGTGAGAGCCGAATGTTAATCCATCAGCGCCGTATCTATTTTTAATGAAATGCCAATTACCCGTACCATTTACCTTATCTTTTCTGCCACGTGCAAGCGATATAATGATATCTCCAATCATTATTTTATCGTATGAGCCAGCCGCATTTTCCGCTTGAAGTATATCCTTATCTGCGCCTGTTCTATTCGCTTGTGATGGTGATATTACAGGTATTCCTAATTCTTTAGCCATTCCTTTAGCATCAGTATAAACATCATCAATTTCGTCTTTACGTTCTTTTCTACCTTTAGTTCTTAATAGATCTAGATAGTCAATAATGATCATATCGGGTTTAAATTCGTTTTGATGTTCTAATTGTTGTAGATGTGCTTCAATTGTGTCTAATGATGCACGTTTTGGAGCATACTCTTTAATAACGATTTTACCTTTTATTTTAGCGATTGCTTCGTTTACATCGTTGCGATGATTATCTAATTTATCTACATCTACACCTGAGAATACTGCATCATAACGTTTACCTACATATCCTTCAGATAATTCTAATGTGTAATGTACTACGTTGAATCCTAATGCTGCGGCATACGCTCCCATTGCAATCACACCCCATGATTTACCTCCACCTGGATTACCGAATAGTAATACTAGATCTCCTTTACCATATCCACCTTGTGTTAGTTCATTAAATGTTTTCCAAGGGAATGGAATAACGTTTCTATCATCTTTTCTATATCTAGATTCAACATCGGTTTCGTATATATGACCTATGTTTTTTTCTTCACCCGCTTTCATAGCATCGTTAATTAAGCCTCTAATTCCATCATAGTCACCTAAGTTTAGTAGGTCTACTGATGTCATAATCACTTTTTTCATTTGCTGGTTCTTACAGAAATCACTAAATTCCTTCTCTACCCATTCTAAATCACTCACATCAGACATTTTATATGCTTCACGTATTGAATCTGTAAGTGATATTCTTAGTACTTCATTATCGATCTTTTTAATTTCAATCGCTAATGTTTCTATTGTAGGATAAGTATGGTATTGGCTGAAGTATTTAATAATATATTCTATTACCCATTTGTGTGCTTGTGATTCAAAGTACTCACTGTCTAATGAATCTGCTATATTTAATAGGAAATCTCGTTGTGTTAATAATGCGCCTAATACTTTAATCTGGAAGGCGTTTCCGTATTGATTAAGCTTATTTAATGTAGCCATATAACCTATTTTATTTAAATTTATTTAGAAGAATTTAAAGAACCAAATACTTGATTTAACCAAGTAGGTGTATTCGGTATGCTTTCTCCTAAGAGATCAGCAGTATACATACTCATAAAGGCATGTGAATTTAATTTATACTGTGAGTTAAAGCTGTTTTTTATTTGTTCCTCATTACCTTGCGATATAGGAACTGTCTTTAAATTCATCAATTGATTGTTAATTTCTAATTGGCGTTTTCTTTCTATTATGCGAGTGTATAAGTCATGTTCATTTATATTCTCAGTAGCTTTATTTATTATACCTTCTACTGTTAATGGAGTGTCTGTTGCTAATTCAGGAAACATTTTGAATAGTTTTTTAGGTCCTAATCCATTTATGCCTGGTATATTATCTGAGACATCTCCCATTAATACTTTATAGTTAATGAAATTGATGCTGCTAACTTTATATTCTTCTAGTACATCAGATGGTTTATACATTTTCTTTTTAGTAGGTGAATATACTTTTACTTTATCACTTACTAATTGAAGGAAATCTTTATCAGCAGACATTATTACTACTTCTTTAGTAGATTCAAATTTCTCAAATTTACCTACTAGATATCCTATTGTATCATCCGCTTCAATTCCATCTACACAGATCATAGACACTGGTAGACATTGAAGGTAATTTATTAATCTTGCCATTTGATTATTTATTGCTTCTCTCTCGTCTTCTTTACTAGAGAAGATAGCATAATTAGTCATTCGGCTTGTATTCCTATTAGCTTTATAATTAGGAAATAAATTTCGTCTGCTGTTGGAACCTCCAACACCATCAAATACTATAATCACCTTTGTGGGATCTATCATTTTGATAGCGTAGCCTAAAGATTTTAAGAAACCCGTCAGACCACCGACATGATGGCCTTCAGGGTTAATGTGATTAATCATAGTAAATGCTCTTAAGAATGTATTTAAGCCATCCAGAATCAAAACGGAGTCTTGGACTCCGCGTTGATCATTATTTACCTTAGCCAACATATTGGCATATTTGTTTTTCATACTAGTTTTCCTCTACTCCTATTACGGGAATGTTTTTGTTATCTTCTTCCCATTCTGAGTTGTCTTCTACAATTTTTATTTCACCTGAAGTTCCTAGAATTGCTGACCATTCATTGCTATGCTCTTTTTTGTATTTGTCAATAGCTTTAGGTTCATCTTCTATAAATCCATGAGGTGTCATTACTATAGTTGACTTAGTAGTGATTCCAGTAACGTGATTCTTGTCGCAGCTTACTTTAGTTCGAGTTGCGAATTCTACTTCTTTTCCGTTCTTAGTAGCTTTAATTTTGCTTACACCTGAATTGGTAATATTACCAAATGTTAATACTAATGAAGCATCATAGAACATTGTATCTCCACCTTTATTTCTCATTTTAGGTTGCGAGAACCTAGTTTCGGCTGGTGATACCCATACTTTATTTACTGCTACTATAGAATTGGTGTAAGGTTGTGTTTCTTTACGTGATAGTGTAATTCTTTGGTTAATAAAATTACCGAATTGTTGACTATACGCGCCTGCATTCCATTGAGGATTATTGTTGTTAGCTTCTATACTCATTTTACATGGGATTGAACCGATACTATCAATTAAGAATAATAAATCGTATGGTAATTTACCCTGTGCTTGTTCGTTTAGAAGATCAGCTATAAATCCAGCCATATCCTCAATGCTATTTAAGGAACCTCTATCTACATACATGAAGAACCCTTTATAGTTGATAACTTCTCCAGTTTCTTCATCTACTACCTCTTCCATCTGAAATCCTAACTTTCTTGGGAAGTCCCAATCATGTTTCATCTCAGTGATAATGTATACAGGTAGTACTCCCATCTGTTGAGCATTAGCTGCTATTTCAGATAGTGTTGTAGATTTTCCTGTGTTTGAATGGCCACGAAGTAATGTTACTCCACCTAATGGTATTCCTGGGATTCCTAATGCTTCCTGTAATGCAGGTGAGAATGGAACCCATCTTTGTTTTTTAAACTTAACAGATTGGTCTAGAAATTTAGATTTTTTAAAATTATCTAAATTAAAGCCATCCTTAGAGTTAATTGATTTGGATATTACACTCGAAAGTGTCTCTCCCGTTTTTGCTTTGGCCATAACTTGATTTTACTAGTTGAATAAATCGTCGAATTTGTCAGCGTTGGACGTTTTTGCTGCGTTGGTATCAAGTTTGTAGGTTTGTTCTACCGGCTTGTTCATTTCCTTTAAGAAGTCATCTTCTTCCTCTTCATCTTCTGTTTTAGAAGCGATTGGAGTCTCAGTTGTTTCTTCGTCTTCAGGATTTAACCACTTATCTAATAAATCTTTCAATTCATCAAATGTGTAACGTTTGTTAATGTTAAGAATATCGGGTTGATTTTCTAATACATTAGTTACGAATGCGGCGTCATCTGAAATTGTAGTTGTTTTAGGTTTAACGCGGAGTGTGCATTTAATACCTTTTCTACCCATTACTGCTTCTTCAACAGCTTCAACTGTAAAGTCACGACCGTCTGTGATGTCTGTAAAATCGCCATAATCTTCGTCATTAGCAATACCTAGTAATTGATCGTAGATTAATTTACCAAATTCCCATAAACGAGCACCTGCTGCTTCTTCGCCACGTACTACTACAGGAACGAAATAACGTAATTTAGGACTAATTTTTGATGCTAACTGCCAATCTTCTTTGTCTGATGATTTGCGTAGTGATTTTGCGAATTCAGCGATTGGATCTTTTTCATCCCAGTTAGTTAATGCCAAGATAGGTCCTTTAGAGAAACCATAGTGGAAATACACTTCGCGGAATGGATCGGCTTTGTTGAATTTTGAAGGTAGAATACGAACTTGATGTTTACCTGGTTTTGGTTTCCAGAAGATCTTTGAGTAGTCAATCTTTTCGTATGTTTTCTTTTGACCTTTGTTTTGAGAAGCGGTCAACTTCTGCTTGATGAGACTTAAGTCCATGTTAATTGGGTTTAATTGTTAGGTGTTCTATGAACACAATATAGGTTGAATCTATGATTCTTATTTTGGTTTTCAAAACTCTTCTTACGAAGATTATTTATTGAAATCTATTATCTTATGTATTGCTGTATCTAATTTTCTTAAATCAGGACCATTAGTTAGTAATATACTATTTTTATAATCCTGCCAATTCACCATATAGTTTTTATCTAATCTACCTTCATTCAATGACATAATCAATGTATTAAGTGCATTAATAGTATATAATGTATTAGATTCTTTCTTACGATGTAATAATATTGTATTAGGCATTGGTGCTGCTGATACGTTATTAGTATCAATATTGTATGTGCATATTAATTCATCACTTTGAGGTGATTCAAGTATAAATATTTTACCGAATAATATTGAGTATCTGCGATTAATTGTTGTTACTGTTTCCTCTAAATCAATCAATAATGTAAAAGTACAAAATAATTTGTTCATTAAGTCTGTGTTGGGTGACCATTCATTACCCATAAATATGTTAGGATTGTTTACTAATGATATCTTACTGTCCATTATATTTTATTTAGTTCGTGATAAGATTTACCCATTTTAATGTTTACTGGGTATTTAATTAACTGTTTTATATCTATTAGTGTTTGTTTTCCGTCTGATTCAGCATAATCGAATAAGAATGCATCATAAGTATATAGTACTATTTTTGTTTGTTTATCTTTTAAATAATCCAATATATCTACTAACATCTTAACGTTAGTTGACGTTTCCATACTTTGAACGATGTAATTCAGCAATTTAGATTGCGTCATCTCACGGTCAGATATAAATATTCGATTTTCTGTCGAATATCGCCCCCCATATTGGTATTCTTCCCATATACCATCAGTTAACGCTACGATATCTTTAAAAAATGGTTTGTTTCTATATTCATCCCATACACCTCCATATAGCTGCTTAAATGTTAGTTCCTTAGCTTCTTGAGTACTGACGCCTAATAATTCTCCTAGCGTTTCGTATGTATTTTTATCATTAAATTCAAATCCAATCAATTCAGCTATTAAGCGTGGATGATACCCTTGCATATCGAATTCTATAAACGTATCATTTGCAGGCTTATAGCATAAACGCTCGCCGCTTGTTTTATTTAATGCTGCGAAGTTAATACTGTTGTATGTGTTTGATGGTCTGCCTGTTAGTGTTTGTAAATTGTATTGGCTGTATATTTTGCTTTTGCTAAGGTTAAATTGAGGATATTTTAATTCCTCACCATAGCAATCCACGAAGCATTTTTTATCTACTTGTATACCTTGTGATTCTATTTCATGAAATACACGCGTTAAAGGGCCGTTATTAAACGCATAAACGGCGTTATTTGCTCGGTAGCTACGAATTATAGGTAGTATTACACTAAATACGTTTTCGTTTTCTTCATAGTGTTTACTAATTGGAATTAAGCAATTAACATTCGGTAAGTTAGTATGGTGTTGATAATAATATGCAATTGCTGGTACGCGGTGTGATGCGGTTAGATCCGGAAGTTTAAGGAATTCAATGTCGAATAATTTATGTTCGTGTGGAAACGAATACAATGCTTCTTTTTTATTCAATACGAATAAGCGTTCGGTTTTATTCAATAACCAATCAAATACGTCTTTAGTTTCTAATGAAAATGATTCATTATGGTTTAAGCATAAAATGTATCCTTTATGTTCAGATGTATCTCTGACATAGATTAAGCTTAACGGACTTAATTTAGGGTGGTAATTGTCATTTCCTTGAATGAACTTTACAAAGCAATCTTTGAACGGACCTAATTGGTCTAGTTGGTCTTTTCTCTCAATAATGTAGAACATATTTCATAACCTTTTGTTTGCTTTAAGATATGAAAGGAGATTTAGCCTTTCAAAAATATTTTTAATCTGGAGGGAGTTCTGAAGTTATAAATGATTTTATACCAGGCATTATTTTATCGTATGTTTCTAAACTTAATTGATTAGCAAAAAATCCTCCTTTAGGAATATCAACTGATATAGTTTGGTATAGTGGGTCGGATTGCATAGAATTAAAAGTATCTTCGTTAATTTCTTTTATCAAGATAGGATTACTATTTACTTTTTTATAAAAATATCTTTTTTCTATAAGAATATTACTTTTACTAATAATAGAAGAGGGAGGCATTGTATTTAATTTTACCCCAGATATAATTCCATACACTAATGTAGCAGGATTTGTTCGTAAAGGGTTAATATTACTTAAATTTATTTTTACTAATATGGGAGCGTTAATATTAAATTCTTTACCTGCAAATAATTTACCATTTGACTCATAGTAGTATCCTTGATACTCTCTATAAGTACTTTCAAACATATACTCTTTTCCAATAGTATATTTACTTTTTACAATTTGATTAGCTGGTATTCTTAATGACATAATATCTTCTTAAATTTAAAAGTGTGCATCATTTACTTGAAAATGCATCCAATCATATCCTAACTCTTTACCAAAACTTTTAAAATTATGTTTATACCATATATCTATAAAAGCTTTGTATTCTTTTTGTGAAAAGACAGGGGGTGGAAATGAATTTGTTCGTTGATATAAATCATTTTTAGCAGCATATATATCTATAGCTATACCCCATGAGTGAATAGAAGGTGTACTTCCCCCTCTTTTAACCCTAACATTATATGCTCCAGAATATTGATCTAATCCTAATTTTTTTATTTGTTCAGTTCCATAAGTACTTAATATTTCGCTAAATATACTTTCTAAATCATCTTTAACTAATTTATGAACTGTTGTTGAAGTAACTAATTTTCCATAATAATACATAGGATAAGGAAATTTCATAGTTGTTAATTGACTTTGATCTCCTATTGCTCCATATTTTTTAATAATATCATCATCATCCTTTCCTGATTTTAAATTTGGATTAGTAGTTGAGGGTTGAGGCCCAGGAGATACACTAGCATCTTGTCCTGTAGTAGTTATTATTATTTTGTCATAATCTACTACAATTCCTCCAATTCCTACTTTACCATCAATTCCTACTTTTGGATCATCTAATATCATAAATTGAGCATCTATGTTAGTTATCCAATCGTTATTTTGTATTGAATGTCCTAAACCAGTAACCGCGTATCCTATTTTGTTTCCTATTCCTCCTTCTCCTCTATATCCTTTAGGTAATACATTTGAAGGGAGTTTAAATAGATTTCCTATTACTATTCCTCCTATACCATCCATTACTAATGATACTTTAGTAGGTATAATTGCTTTATTTTTTGTACGGGATGTACTTATTGCTTTAAAGAAATTTATTAAATCTTTTAATGAATTTTGATATTTACCTGCTTCATCCACATCAAACTTACCATCTCTTCCTAACCAATCTAGTTTAAGATTTCCAAAAAGTGTATATAATACTCCTAAAGAATCTATTAATATTTTTAAATTAGTATTTGGGTCAGGTAATGGAGGAGAAGATGGTTCTATTTTTCTAGGTACAACTCGGTCTATTATTCCTCTATTAAAATCTACTAATGTATTATTATCTTGTCCTAATGCTCCTCCTTTTACTTGAGAGCCAATAGCTATTGTCGCAGTTTGATCAGGAAATATTTGTGATTCTATTTTATATGACCTTACTACTGATTCTAGATTTTGTACTTGGACTTCAAATATATCATTGTATGCTTTTGCTACATTTGCTTTAGTATCTACATAGTTTATATCAATTATTCTAGTTACACTATCTATAGGATCTATAAATAGTTCTAAATTATTTACATCACCCGTTGATGATGATATTTTCTTTAAAATGTTTTTTACAAAATCATATAAGGCAACATCGTTTTTTTCTTTAGGATCTTGAGCTGCTAAATCTTTATTTACACTAAGATTATATAGCATATTTAAGTTAACATATATATTTCCTATTATACCTAATTCTTCTTGCCAATCATTACCTTTAAAATAATATAAGTCAAGCTGGTTTAAAAATTTAGCTCCTTCTGCTCCTTTTTCTTTTTTATCTTGTATTTGCTTATTTTGAGCTGCTACTTGTTTTGTTACAATAGCTAATGGATCACTTGATGCTGCAGAAATTGTTAGTTCAGCTCCTTTAATAATCTTACCATCTGCATCCTTATAACCAATAGCTTGATATATATCACCTCCTGTTAATCCTACATCTAATACAGTATAAAAATTATTATATTCTGCTAAAGTTTTATCTTTATATATTTTAATATCACCCGGAGGTACTTTAGGAGTTGTTTTAATTTCTATAAATATTCTTTGTATTTCTTTTAATTCTTCTACCGCTGCTCCGTTTTGACCTACAGCTAATTGAATAAACTCAATAAGTTTTTTTCTTTCATTTATTGCAGCAGCAATACCAGAATTGTCTATTTTTGTACGACTATCCGATATGTATATTGCTAATTTTCCCCACCATTCATTACTGTAATAATTTTTACCTTTAGTGCCATATGTTACTACCGGAGTTCCTGTATTTGGATTAACAACTCCCGGATCTGCCACTACATTAATATCAAATCCTTTTGCCCATAAATCATTCCTAATAAGACACACTGTTGGATCAGTAGATACTTGAAGAGGATGAGCAAGTGCTAATAAGTATCCGGCTCCAGTACCATTATTAATTACTACATCCTTATTATTAATTGGGGATTCTAATACAGATAAAGGAGAAAATGATGTTTTAGCTTTTTCATCTTGTAATATAACATAATTATTAAGTATACTAACTAACGATTCTAAAGTAATATATATTTGTTCATCTGTTTTTCCTACAGTATTTGTTGAATTTCCCTCACTTTCTCCTCCTTTTATATTAATAATTACACGAAACATATTATATGTACTAGTATATTTACTATCTATTAATTTAAAACTCTTTCCAATAGTACCAGATTGTTCAAATTTTTTTCCTATTTGTACTCCTATCTCCCATAACTCATAAAATAATCCAGCTAATATATTTTGGTTGTATGTTTTAGATAAATCTTTATAAGTATAAGGAGTTAAGGCAACGAATGGGTCTGATTGAACATTTCTGCCTATTAACCCTTGAGTAGAAATTTGAATATTATTGTTTAGTGGAGAATAGTTAACTTTTAAAGATTCCATAACCTCACCCATAGATATAATTGAGGTGTTACAATCATACCCACCATCCATTCTAGCAGTCCAACCATAGTTTTTAATAATACCATACATAGCATCATAATTACCTTGGTATCCAATTATTGTTTGTTTTTTACCTTTTTCATTTATATAATTACCATCTGTTGATTTAGCGTATTGTAGTTTAAATAATGTTTCTTTAGTGTAAGGTGTATTTATGATATCTATAAACTCTACGCTATTTTTATACTTATTATTATTATCTAAAAATGGAGTCCATCCCCATTCTAATAGTACACTATACCCAGGGCGCATATAGAGTAATTCTAATTCTTCTAATTGTTTAATATCCCAACATTGGAAATTTACTGTTGCTTCTCGTAGTGAGCCATATGCACCTTTAGATTTAATATCTATATTAGTAATACCTGGCATAGGACGAATGCCTAATTTATATGCTGTTCCGTCTGATGATTTATTGCTATATGCGTTTGAGAAATCACCTAATCCTGTTCGTAGCTTATTATCATTTAAAATTCCACCTTGTAAAACGTATTGTTTAGCTAATTTATTATCATATTTTCCATCATTATTTAATTCTTCTAATGTTGTAGTAGGAGTAATACCTCCGGTGAATGTATTTACAGATGATGATAATCTAATCCACGCGTTACGTGAATTCATATATGATAGATTTTGAGGTGTACGGTCGTTTATTGCTTTTTGACGTACTTTCAGTTGTTCCTTAATACTATCGTTGAATGTTCCTTTAAATATTGACATAACATTATTTTACCTCATTGAATTTATTAAATAAACTTACTATACTTAATACATTAGATGGTATTCTCATTTGTGTTCCTGGTATTGGAAATAGTGAACCTTTAGTTACATTATTGTTTGCTATTGATATAATCCAATATAATTCCGAGTCACGATAATAAGTATAAGCCATATAATCAAGTCTATCTCCTATTGTTGTAATAACGTACACATCATTTTCAGATAGAGGTATTGTAGGGTAAATTTTACTCTTGTAATACGGTTTACTATCCGATGTTTTTAATGTTGT
>Ga0181347_1000535_pt1 | contig 12684 bp, 5 predicted proteins | sample Su13VDMM110SN_FD_130102 | JGI IMG/M metagenome (GOLD analysis project Ga0181347, IMG submission 130102) | Freshwater viral communities from Lake Michigan, USA - Su13.VD.MM110.S.N | ecosystem: Environmental > Aquatic > Freshwater > Lake | place: USA: Michigan | collected 2013-07-16
CGGGCAATGTTTCTCCACCCAGCAGTGCTAAACAATTGTTTAAAGAAACCTTTATCTTTTGATTGGCCCGTTTCTCTTTCCGTAAGCTCGTACGCTCTCCTAATTTCAGGATCATCAAACCCGCCTTCTCGCGGCCCTGCTTCAAGCGGCGCTTTTTGCTTGGCAGATAGTTGGTCAAGATAGATTGGCTCTGTTGGTACGGCAAGAATGTTATCAAAAGCCGCTGATACTTCTACCAACAAACTTTGTTTTGTACCGGGAATAAGATCACCGTTTTTAGTGAACAAAGTTTTACCCGCATTAAGTACTTTGACAATACTTAATTTAAACGCTGACCAAGCAGATTTATTACCGGGCAGAATAGACACTAACTGTTTAGTTGGGTCATCTAGTCTTTGCGCAATTGCTAAGCCCCCAGTTAAATTTAAATCATGTAGATCAGCTTGCAGCGTTTCGTCTGTTAATGAGTAAGCTACAAACTCAAATATGCTTTCATAAGCGCGGGGATGTTCTTCTTGTAACACTCCTTTAGTAGCATTCATAATACTAATAAGATGCTCAACGCCGCGAATTTGTTCTTTAGTGAGGCGGTTAAACCGCTTCATTGTGTAATCATCTAGTACTTTTACGGTTGCCGCATGAACTACTTCATGAAGCACGACACCATTAGTTAGGCCATCAGCAGTAATAAATATGGCATCTTTGGCAGGATCATAGATAGCTAAATCACCACCCGGTAAGCTTTCTACATAACGGATAGTCGTTTTTAAATTCATTGAGAATATTGACTGCGCTACCTCTTTGAGTATTTTCTTGCCAAGCGTCATTTCTTGGTTAGAAGTTTTAACATCACCTAGCGTGCGCAAGTACTGCAAGACTCCTTTTAAGTCTCCATCTTTAACCATCCGAACTACATTACTAGGTAATACGCTATGTGTCATGCCCGATATAACGCCGGGTGTTCTACCCATAATTTGGTTGAAGCGTTGCATGTCCGCTTCGTTTTTAGTCCGGCGCTCTTCATAGAGCTTAGTCTCTACAGCTATCTGCTGTTGTATAAGCTTAAAATTTCCCTCGGCTTTTTTCTTATCTGCCGCACTCATATTGCCTGCTTCTTTAAGTAAGTGCATACCTAAATCCGCAAAACCTGCATCTTGCAATACCCCCGCGCCTGTATACGTAAGGGTTTCTTTACCTGTAATTGGATCAGTAGTTACTTTAATAACTTTACGCAAATACTCGCGCTTAGCCTCATCCGATAAATCACCCCAACGCGGAAACTTTAAGGGAAAAATCTTACTATAAGATGCGCGATTTTCTTCATAGGCTAGGGCTACCCTACGTTCAGTAGGAGACATTTTTTTATTGCCATATCCCCGTGAACGCGAACCTTGTTCTTTACGATATGCGCGCAGCGCTTCAGCGGCAGCGGCATGCTCTTCAAGCGTATTCTTCTTTATGTAGTTAAAGTAAACATCTTTTTCGTCAGCATCTAACCTACCCCACTCAGGTATAAGTGTTTGTTTATCACCATAGTCGTTCAACGCTTGTGCAACTGGCTGTAACTGCGCACGAACCGCGTCTTCTTGTTCAGCTACTTTGGTTGATTGCTCTAACAGTTGGTTTTCGCGGGCTTCATCATTACTTTTATTAGCCTCGTCACCTTGCTCATCCAACGCTGCGCGCTTTTCTTCCAGCGTAGCTAGTTGTTTAGACAATGCATCATGCTGTTTAACAAGTTCGTCTCGCTTTGTATTGCCTTCTTCGACTTTAGAATTAAGTTGTTCTCGTGTATCGTTGTAAAGCTCTTCAGTATTTGCGGGTATATTTTGTTGCCCGTACCTAGGTTCATTGCGTGCTTGCGCCGCCGCTTGGTCTTTCTCGCGTTGCGTTCTTTCATCCAACAAAGTTTGATACTGATCTTGCGAAGTTTGCAATGTTACGTTTGTAGGCTTTTCTTGCTCAGTTTTAATTTCTTTTTGAAGCCGGTCTATGCTACGTTGAGACCCATTGTTTGTCTGCGCATCAGCCAACTGCGCCTGTAAATCAGCTATGCGTGCTTCGTCCTTGTATTGAAATACATCTTGAGTGGTAGTAGTTTCTTCGTTTTTATCTACCGCTGGTGTTTTTTGTTCAGTGTAAGGGCCGGGACTAACCTCAAGTAGTTTTTTTCCGCCCTGCATAGGGTACGGCCTTAGCGGTGATCCCATAAATGATACTGAGCCGGGTTCTACTATAGGTTCTTTGGCTTTAGCGCTAAGTACTGTTCCGGGTAAGCCTACAGAAACTTTGTACTTGTTAAGATTATCCCTAGCCTTTTGAATTGTGTTATCCGGCGCACCATTATCTTCAAGAGTACCTATAGCCTCTACACGCCGATTAATCTCAGTCTGGATTTCAGGCGTAATGGATGGCGTTACATCTGTGGCTGCGGACGTTTGTTGTCCTTTCGTTTCTGTTTCGACGGTTTCAGTGGTTTGAGTGCCATTAGGGGTTCCGGTTAAGTCAGGGATGTCAGTAAGTTCTTCTTCAGTAATGCCAGCATTTTTCTTACCCATGTAATCGCGCAATGCTGCCATAGCATTGATGCGAGTTTTACCTTTTTCGGCTTTAGGGATTTCAATACCTAAATTTTTAAGTAAGCCATTTAATTTAGTTACATTGAGTTCAACTTTTCTATCAGTTGAAATGTCCCCTTCTTTACCTTCAGGATACGCAGTTAAATACTTAGCCGCAAGTTCTTCTAAAGAGTTAGCCGCAGATGGGGGAGGAGCGTTAAATTCCTTCTCTAACTCTTCGTCAGTCCTCGTTTGCTGCGCAGCCTTAGCCCTGCCCGGCGGTGTAAACGCTTCTTTAAGTGCATCTGTACTAGTGCCAGACTTTATTAAGTCTTGAACCGCTAATTCTCTCTTAGCGCCTGCGGCTTCCCTGCCACCGGATGCGGCTCCCATACCTAAACCAGCCATACCCTCTAAGGTAGCTTGTCCAACAACACCTCGCATAGTAGGTACATCAAACCCTAAGCGTTGTTGCGCAATGTTCTGGGCCATCCGCTCTTGACCGCCTTCAGCACCTTCACCTAAGAATTCTTTACCAGCGGTATAAGCAGCGTTCTTAATCACGCCACGTTTAGCGGCTGTCTCAGTGGCTTCTTTAGTAGCTAGCTTGACTGCTTCTTTTTGCGCAACGGTAGTAGCTATGCCCTTGGCAAGTTGGCGAGCCAGTGCAGTTTCAGCGCCGGTCACAGACCCTATACCGGTTATCAACGCGCCGAGCAAGATTTGGTCTAAGTTCTTACCCTCGTAATTCTGGGCTTCAATCGCAGTCTTTTCAATCTGCTCTGGTGACATCTTGGTCCGCTCACCAAGAATTTGCTTAGTTGCGTCGTAGATAGAGCCCTTAACCACACCAGCGCCCATCACTGCGCCGGTTCCAACACCCACTGCCCCAGCTACAAGTGGCGCACCGCCAGTCAAGATTGTTCCTAATGTAGCTACGATGGCAGGCGCAGAAGTACCTAGTGCGTTAGCAAGCAAGTCTACGGGGGCAACGCTGAACGCTTTAATACCTGCAACCACGTTGTCTAAAACGCCTTTGTCTTGCGCATCTTTCATGATGCGTGCAACTTCTTGGCTATCCTTTTTAGACTGTGCGCTGTATAGATCAGCAACGTAGTTCTCAACCCCTCTAAGGTTTTTAGACGTTGCGTTATCTGCCCCAAACGCATCCGCAATCATACGGACACCAGTTACTACACCTGCACCAACCTTCAATGGCACGTCAGCAATTTGGCGTGGGATACCGCCTAGGATTTCCTTATTTGGTTCTTGCGGAGGGGGTGTAGGGACCGCTGATTTAGCGTAGGTTTTGTTGTAGTAGTCTGTTAGCGCGTCGTCATCTACTCCCGGATTTTGGGGTTTAGCAGCTGTAAGGAATTCCTGCAATGTAGGCGACGAAGTTGCGACAAGCTGCGGCGCAGGCGTGGGCTGTCCACCGTATGTTTTGTTGTAGTAGTCTGTTAACGCAACGTCATCTACCCCCGGATTCTGAGGTTTAGCCGCCGTGAGGAATTCCTGTAGTGTAGGCATTATTACGGCTTGGCAAATGGGTCAACAATTTTAGGAGTAGTAGTCGGGGTAAATGGGGTGAAGTCTGATCCAAATGCTTTTTTAGCCAGAGCATCCACTTGTCTTTGCGCCCTAATTATTATTTCTGCATCGTTCTTTTTGTACTTACTAAGTTTATCTTGTGCTTTAGTAAGTTCAACTAGTAATTCTTTATTAGTGGGGTCTTGTGTTAATTGTGCCGCAAGCATTGATTCTGCTCGGACAGCAGCTTCATACTCTTTATTTCCGACACGGGCTCGTTCAAGTTTAGCTGATAAGTTTCCTAGTTCTGTGGTTGCATGTAAAAGCGCACTTAGTTGCTGCCCACTAAGTCTTCCTGCTGCTGCTTCTTGCCGCATTTTATCTTGTAAATCAGCTACAAATTTAGCAGTTTCTTGTTGAACCCCTGCCACTTCAAAAGCGCCTGCTTTGTTAATTTCTGCAACTTTAATACTACCTTCTTTTGATATTTTTTGGCTTGCAATACCACCCCTAACAGTGCTTAGGTTCATGTTAAGTTGCATAGCAATCTTTGCGGCTTCTTCTTTTTGTTTTGTAGCCTCATCAAATTGCCCAAGTTTTTCCTTGCGATCAGCTTGGCCTAACTCATACAAAACTTTATCAGCCTCAGCCAAAGCTTTACGTTGCTCTTTAACATCAGTAATCATGTTAGGAATTTTTTCCTTAACTGCTTTCATACCAGCAACAAGGGTATCGCCGGGCGTAGAACCCCACGTAGCAAAGAACTCAGCCAAACGAAGATATTTTGTACGCTCGGCTTCATCATTAATATTAGCCTTCTGCGCCATAGCGTTTTTTCTGGCTTCTTGCGCAGCTTCATTTTGATCAAGGCCTAAAGTTTTTCTTGCTTCTGCGTTTTCATTGATGCGATCTAATACCGATTTATCAGCCAGCGTTTGCGCAGTATTAACTGCTTTTTGTGCATCTGCTAAAGGATCAACCTGAGCCGCAGTAATTGCCGCCGTATCAGCAGTCGGAACCGCCGTATCAGTAGTGGAAGTCGCAGCTAAAATAGATTTAGGGTCCACAGCAGGAGCGACAGCTTTAGGGAACTTTTTATAGTATGCCTGCAACATATCAGCATAGCCGCGTTTACCTCCAGCTGCTTGTGCTTCAAGTGTTTCTAAAGATTCAGGTGATAACTTTGTGCCTGTATAAGATGTTTCAGCACTAGAAGCGGGCTTATTAGCAAAAAATTCATCTTCGGATAGTAGTTTACCCCCAGTTTTAGTTGGAACAGCGGCAGGCCTATTAGTTGGAGCTTTATAGTTATTCATAGCCGCAAATTCAGCTGCTCTAGGCGAAAGGCGTGTAGCTTTGGGAGCCGCAGCAGTTATGCCTGCTGGAGGAAATTTATTTTCATTAAGAACAGCAGTGGTATCGTTAGGCGCAGCAGCGCTACGGGCTACAAAAGCAGGGTCAGTCCTACTTCTAATACGGTCTAAAGTATTTGTTATCCGTTGCCCTAATGGTAGCTTTTCATCCTCCTCATAAGGGCTAGGAACTTCATCCCCTTTAGCAAACGCAATGATGCCGCCGCCAGCCATACCCATGTCTTGTTGCGGTTGGGGGGCCGCAGCCATCTGTGGGGTTGAGTCCATACCAGCTTGACGCTGTTTAAGGATAGCTTGAGCCATGCGTTTAATCTCTGGGCTGGGTGACTCCTTAGCCTCGCGTGCCAAAGCTTCGTCATCCATCTGCTGCAACTGACTCATCACCTGACCGCCCACGTCGTAGCGAGGGATAGACGTAATTCCGCCCGCAGCCATTGGTTTAGGTGCGTTAGGATTGTTATAGGCGTTATAGAGCGACGCCATAGTGCCAGCCGCGCCAATGCCTTGCGTAAGCGCATTAGGCTGAGCCTGATACATATTAGTAGACGATGACTGCATGGGCAAGCCACGGAGCATGTTAGACAGTGAGCCCAACTGCATCATGGGATACTGCTGTTGATTAGCGTAGTCTTGCTGGGCTTGGTTGAGCTTAGACTGCTCCAACGCTTGCTGCTGTGCGCCATACTGGTTCTGTAGACCGTAGATGCCTTGCTGTGCTTGTAGTTTCTGCCCGCCGAGTCCTGCCAATTGGTTTGCGCCTTGCATACCAGCTTGGATACCTTGCAGGCCATAGTTAGCCCCAAATTGTTGTTGCTGAGCTTGTAGCTGTTGAGCCTGTGCCATTGCCTGTTGGTTTGCCAACTGCGCTTGCATATTTTGCCCGGAGCCAAGTTGTTGAGTGCCTAAAGCTGCGCTAAGGTTTTGCCCACCTACAGTTAAACCAGCTTGTTGGTTAGCTAGAGCCGCCTGCATAGCCTGCTGTGAGTTCATGCCTTGTGCTTGTAGCTGAGCAGCTTGATTCTGAACATTAGCTTGTTGTTGAGATGACAAGTTTGCCAGTGAAGTTTGCGCACCAGTCTGAGTACCAAGCTGCTGGATACCAAGATTTGCAGCTAAGTTTTGAGACCCGGTAGTTAAACCTGCCTGCTGGTTAGCTAGAGCAGCTTGCATAGCCTGTTGCGCGTTCATACCACTAGCTTGCAGGCGATTGGCTGCATTTTGAACATTAGTCTGCTGCTGAGCGTTTAAATTTTGTCCGCCAACTGTTAGTCCAGCTTGTTGGTTAGCCTGCTGCGCTTGTAAACGAGCTTGCTGTTCAGCGTTAAATTGCTGCTGTGCTTGTTGGTATGCGGCCTGAGACCCAGTAGCCTGAATATCACCCATCTGTTGACTAAGATTACGCTCCCGTTCAGCACGCATAATGGCATCACGACCCCCGCCGAATGCGCCAGCTTGCGCTGCTTGTGCTTGCTGCTGAGTACCCTGAATACCGGATTGACGCATTGCCTCGCGTTTTTGAGTCTCCACCACATTTTGCATGTATGGGGACATGTACGCATCTGCTGATCCGGGCTGTGCAAAACTTTGTGTGTTTACACGCTCGGCTGGCCCCATTTGCGCAGCATTTATATTATCTGCGCCCACTTCTTGAGAAGAGATTTGTTGCGCTGGCCCCATCTGGTAGTTTTGCAACTGAGGGTTATACCCTGTTTGAGCCGCATCCATCGTAGGCGTGCCAACTTGTTGTGCAGATACCCCTAGCGCAGGACCCATCTGGTAGTTTTGCAAACTGGGAGCCGCCGCCTGCTGAACATTAATAGCCGCAGGGTTGTACTGCATACCCATAGCGCGGTCCATTGCGGTTTGGGTTGTGTTAGCTGCCGTATCGTATTGGCCCGGCATCTGCATGCCTTGGATACCGCGCTGCGCATTAGTTTGCATCTGCTGAAAGCCAGCTATGCCTTTGCTAGGGTCGTAGGAGGTCTGCTTGCCTTGCGCATCGTATGTACCGCCATAGGCTTTGTATGGCTGGAAAGTACTTCCATCAGCTTGGTATACCTGCTTTTGCGCAGCACCAAGCATGTTCTCTACATATGGTTGGGCGTACTCAGGAATATTAGAGTTGGTAACTTTGCTTTCGGTATAGGTAGGAGCGCCACCACCACCCATGTTATAAATTCGGCGTCCATCTACGGAATATCCGTTGTGTTTATTTAGGATAATCATAGGTCAATCCTCATTACTTGATGGGTAGTTTTTAACCCAAATTTCTCGTACATATTAACTAAAGAACCACTAGCCCAAACTTGTGCTTTAGTAGCTCCGTGGAGTTTCATCCACTTATACATCTCTTCAATCACATGTGGGCGCATGATGCCCTTACCGCCCATTAGATTCCCATGCCCTACTCGCGCTCTGGGGTAGTCTATAAAATCTATAGTAGCTGCGCCAGTAATGCCTTCATTCGGCTCTTCCCACACTACTAAATAAGTACGACCTGTACGCACAGCATATTCAACTTGTTCAATTGTAATTTCCTGTGGGTCAAGATCAATAGCTCTTTGTAATAGAGGCGCGACAGTAGGCCATACCTGCGGTAACTCATTAGGACGTACTTGATAGAGCGGCATTACTTAGGTATAAAACGGTTAGGGTTGATCTGCTTACCTTGCTTCTGGTTACCTGTCCTAGCCTTGCGAACTTTGTTCATCATCTCATGGAGCTTCTTTGCGCCTGCTTCGGTTGAACCATTACCCAGATGCGACACCACATCGGCAGGGATAACGAACTCTCCGTCTGCAAGGCGTGCTGGTTGGCGATTGTTAATTGTGGCTGGGATGTTATCACTCATGCCATCACCGGGACCGCGAAGTAGCCTAGGGTTTCCACCAGCAGCGTAGCCCCCAAGATCATAGCCCGGCACTGCCCCACCACCTGCAAACGCAGAGTATTTCATATTAGCGTCGGGGTTAATACCTTGGTTTGTATTTTCAATTATCGAACTGTAGTCGTTACCCATACCGTAATTCATTTGGTTTCCTTGACCAAGCCCTGCCCGAGAGCCGCCCATCATTCCACCAAACATCTGACCAAGCCCGCCTAGTAATCCACCTAGACCACCACCGCCGTCAAAAATGCTGCCTCCGGGGCCATAAATTTCGGGGTTATCTCTAACAAAACCACCACCAAAGTCATCACCTCTACCGCCACCCATATTGTTACCACCAAAGCCGCCACCAAAGCCATCATACCCACCGCCGCCTCCATTACCACCACCGTTGAAATTACTATAATCACCGCCACCGCCTCCACCGCCAATATTTACGGGGATATGCAGGTCGATATTGCCACCACCAGTTACTCCACCTTCGTCATACCGCTGCGTTTGCATAATCCCGCCTTGTGCAGCAGAAGCAATAACTGGATCAAAATTCAATGTGCCCATAGGAGTGGGTTTGTTAAACTTGGCTTTGGTATTGACGTAACTACGCTTATTGAGCTTAGACTGAAGGAGCATTGCCGCAGTCAGTGGGTCTAGATTTGTAGTGTCTGGGTCCGTATCACGATAGATACCTACATCATCGTTATCATTAATATTAGGGCGAATTAATTTACCTTTGGCGTAGCTTTGTATATCTGTAATCCCGCCGCTGGCGTATTGGCGTGGTGTGTACTGAAAATCTTGTGGGTTAGCTTGCCGACCTTGGAAGTCAGGCGATATACGAAACTTACTTAGCGGGCCATCGTAAGGTGTAGATTTATAAGGTTCAGGTTTGTTTAACGCTGAGTAAGCCATATAGCCAAGCCCAGCCGCTTTAAAAGGATTTTTCTCTGCCCAATCTGACACAGCATTAAACCCCTTCATAAATGAGCTATCTGTTCCTCCCGGCGCGTCATATTTTGCTTGCCATGCGTCTAATCTTGTATTAGATACATCATTTGCATTAGAAAATCTGGATGTGTCGTATGGTCCACCCGGCTGAGTACCTAAGCTTCCATTATTCATTCCTACCGGTTTACCAGCGCCATACTCAGCATACTGTTGTGCAAGAGTAAGATTACTTTTGGGCATAGCATCAATCCCCGGAGCCATATTAGACTGCGCTGCTGGAGCTTGTGGTAAAGGATTTAAAGCAGTACTTCCGTCTGCTGACATTGCCACTGACGGTGTTGCTGGAGCCTGTCCCAAAGTATTTAAAGCAGTGGTCCCGTCTGCTGATATTGGTACCGCTTGAAGAGCCGCAGTTTCTTGGCCTAAAGCTGCTACTTGATCCAGATGTAGAGCCGCAGTTTCTGAGCCTAAAGCTGCTACTTGATTAGCTTGAAGAGCCGCAGTTTCTGCTGCTGGAGCGGCCTGCATAATTCCAGTAGCGGCTTCGGCAGCGGTGGCGGCTTGGGCGGCGGCAGTAGTAGCGGCGGCGGCTTCGGCGGCGGCGGCGGCGGTGGCAGCGGCTTCGGCAATAGCAGCGGCTTCGGCGGCGGCGGCAATTTCAGCAGCGGTGACGGCAGCGGTGGTGGCTTCAACAGCAAATAGAGCCATTATTGGCATGATGTATCTCCTACGAGTAGTACTTGCGGAGACTCTAACCCAGTCCCTCGCAAATTATGTAAACAACAAAGTACGACATTATCTGTCAACGCTAAGAACTTGTGTCTACACCCAGCGGGTATAGTGACGACTGCGGGAGCGTGGTGTTCTCCTGTCACTACATCGTTCTGCCAGACCCGTATTGAGCCACTGGAAACCAACGTAATGTGATCATGAGCATGGACGTGCTGAACAATGACCGAGTTAGCTTTATCAACAGTATAAGCGCGTACCCAAATATCGTCTACTTCAGCAAATTCGACATAGTTAGGCGTGATTTTTTGTAAGTTCATGTTTTAACTTTAAGTACGTTACTAGCAGATGTGTCGTAATAAATATCGCCCACCCGTAGGTTGGCTAAATCTGCTTGGGTAGGTAAGCTAGGGGTAGTCGTATTCCCCGTAGGAAAAAAGCTAAGGCCAGCAATAACGTCCGTGCCATTTCTCTGCGTACTAGCTGTTATTGGGCCAGCATTGTCTAGCTGGTTAAAGTACAACCTTAGCACGTTTGTTAGCTGATTTATAAGCGCAGGGTCATAGGTATCACCTACTGCCGCAGGCATTTTGGGGGCGACTACATTCTTTTGTGCCATAGGTCACCTACGTCCATCAGGACGCAAATCTATTCTAGGAGACCCAAGCTGCCATTGTGTACCAAGGGTGTTGGAGGTGATCTGCATCTGCATCTGCCGCCCACGAATACGGATGTAAAGCTGCCCTGTGAACTGATCTACATTAATTGCAGAAGTAAGTACCCCCGTGTTTACTACGTCTGAGTTGCCTGTCTGTGTAACCCCAGAACCTGAGTTGTTTAAACCCTGTAGGTACATGGTGACTTGCGGAGTTGTTCCTATCGTGGAGCCGCGAAACGTTAAGTCAGGGATCATGCGGTAGACAAACGCAAAGTTATGCCCGTCCCCAATGTCATATTGCGCTGAGGTTATAGATGCGCTAATAGCAGTAGCAGGGATTGTGATTCCGTCATTTACGCCATTTTCATGCTCAACAATGTTGTAGCTATAAGTAGCAGCAACTGGAAAATTACGCAGCCCACTGTCCAGCCATGCGGTACGGGCCATTGATCCATAATACCAAATATCTTCTATGTAGTTATAGATAACATACTTATCAACAGTATTGCTACTTGATGAGCAATAGAACCACCAGACTTCATTAAAACCTTCGTTGGTATTACCAAATACTTGCTCCGATTGCTGGAGGTTTATATCACTGTAAATATAGCGAAGCAAGTCACAGCGTAGAGTTTGAACCCGCCCATCATATTTGTAGAACTTGTCTACGCCCATCCAGTAACTAATACCAGAAGCCATTGCTGCGGCATTAGGGCCAATTATGGAAATGTTGTCTGCAAGAATCTGCGTGCCCCAGACATATGGTGGGCCAAGGTACTGCATGGAGTAGATTGAAGAATCAGTCCAAACTAAAATTTCTTGGCGACTTTGCAGGGTAGTTATGATTTCTGATCCGTGGGATAGGCGCACGCTGCCAGCTTGATTGGTAATAGCGGGTAACCATGTGGTCAAGGACTCTTGATCTGACCAGCGAATAAGCATGGGATCAATCGTAGTACTACCATAGTCATTAACACCAAACGTAATTAAAAACCGGCTGGCATCGGATATAGTGAATGTACTCTGGGCTAGTGGGCAAGACCCATCAGACCCAGATAGTGCCGATAATGGAACTCCTCTTGGGGAAATAGACTGTACGCCGGATTGAGTGCCTCCAGCCGTACTGATAAGCGCCCCTGTTGGAGTGGCAGATATGTTAAACGTAGTTGTAGTTAAGAATCTAACGTAGTAAATAACGCCCGGTAATAGTGTTGTTGTGCCACCATTAGATAACGCTCCCGTTGTAGAAAATGTAAATGGTGTGCCTTCTAAAAGACCAAGGCTACATGTAACAACGCAGGGGTTGGCATTTGTCATCGTAACCGTAGTATTTGTATATCCTATGGTGGCATCCCAGTAATATAGTGGGCCATTGCGGGGGCCATAAACTAAGTCTTCACCCCAGTTAAGTTGGTTCCAAATACGTGTACCCACAGTAGAAATAACTGCTGGTATTCCTATACCCCATGTACCACTACCCCATGAACTTGCGCCCCATCCCACCGCCGGGTTATATGTGGTTGAACCCGTGGTAACTTGATATACAGCGTAAACAGTCCCGCCACCTGTAGTAGATGACGTTGCAGCACTTGTAACTTGAATAGAATAAGTAGAGGAACTTAAATACGTTATAGAGTATTCGCCAGATACCGTGACTCCCCCAACAGCAGAAGCATTGAAAAAAGTAACATAATCCCCGTTGGCAAAACCGCCAAGCCCGTCAGTTACTACAACCGTTGTTGATAAATTAGTAGTGGTGAATGGATTAGTTAGCGTAACTTCAGCACGGATTGGGGTAACGTCATAGTACGCGCCACCATTCTCAATGTAAAACTTTTCAGAAGTGCCAACCCCAAGCAGATTTTCACCAACTAGGGTTACCCAATTCCAAAGGGAGCGGCAAACACCTAAAAACGTGCTACCAGAAATCTGTAGCCAACCACCTACTTTTTCAGGCGTGCCTTGACGAAACCGCACCTTATCAGACTCATACCAACCACCTTC
>Ga0181347_1000539_pt1 | contig 12640 bp, 16 predicted proteins | sample Su13VDMM110SN_FD_130102 | JGI IMG/M metagenome (GOLD analysis project Ga0181347, IMG submission 130102) | Freshwater viral communities from Lake Michigan, USA - Su13.VD.MM110.S.N | ecosystem: Environmental > Aquatic > Freshwater > Lake | place: USA: Michigan | collected 2013-07-16
AGAGAGAGGAAAATTATGTTCTTTTTCTTCAATTTCTACTGTTTCTTGAGTGGAAAAGCGCGTAGCATCGTACCCAATCCAACGCATGCCCCATTTTGTGGTACCCTCGTTTATCGCGCCTTTAATAATGTAAACTCGTTGATCTAGTGCGTTTATATATTCGGATTCGATTTCGTATTCTTTACCTTCAACCACATTAGCCCCCAATGGTTGATTCTTATCGTTTATACAAGTTACTGTTTTCATATTTTTTAATATTTAGATCTTACAACACCCTCTTCAATCATAAACAATTGACTCCAAAGATATTGTGCTATTTCGTTATCACCTGATTCTTTTATTTTGGTTATTTCAGTGTCCATTTTTATAAAATCCTCTTTGGTTTTACATTCAAATAACTTTTCTAAAATTTCTTCTTTAGTCATTACCAATTTAATTTATGATTTACAACTTTTAAAGCATAGTCATTTACTCTAGGATATCCTGTATTGTAGTATCCGAATACAATAGGCCAGCTTTTATATCTGTTATATAATCGTCTTAAATACCCCATTGATGTTCTGATGTTATATTTTAAATCTGTTCTCAATTGGATACGTGAAACATTATCACTATTTAAATATCGAGCAGTTGAAAGTAATATTTGCATTGGACCTTCTGCACCTGAACTAGATGTTTGATATGGATTGTATTTCCAATGAAAGGGCCCATTATATCCAGTTTCTGCTTTTGCTATACCATATGCATATTGTATTGGGATATTAAATGAATCTGCATAAAATTCAATACAATTATACATCTGCAATGATGGTGGTGAACCTTGATCTATACTGTCCGGAATGCGTGTTTTTTGGATAGTTTGTTTTTCCGGTTCAGTAACGGTAAAAGTGGTGACAGCTACTGCTCCCACCACTAAACCGATTTTAATACTATTTACCAGCATTTGTTGCTTCTTGGTGAATACGATTTGCATACATTCCAAAAATAGTTTTACCTATCTGGTCTGAATATACGATGTACTTTCCAGTTGCTCTTTCAATCATGATTAGTTCGTTTGATTCATTTACAGCAATTGAAATTTCTTCTGGTGAAAACGCGTGAGCGTATGGGTTTTTCACTTCAACTACTTCCTTTTTAGATGATTGATAAATTCCACCTAATTGAAACATAGCGGTTCCTACAGATACAACGATAATTACGTTTAAAGCTGGTTTGATGATTTTTGAAATTGATTCTCTGTTAATTTTCATAAACTTTATTTTTAATTTATATTTAATATACAACTTATTTTTTGGAAGGCCTACCTCTTCTTTCTGCTTGTTTACCTGATCTATCAAATGTTTTTAAACAATACATATAAAATTCTTCGGTAGTTCCGTTAAACTCTATTACGTGTTGTTCATATTCATCTACACTCATTATGAATTCACGAAGGAATCCTTTTTTTAGTGTTTGGAGCATATCAGATTCATTTTTTTCAAAATCTTCCCACAATCGTTTTCTTCGATTTAGATCTACTCCGTTTCTTTCAAGTAACATTTGAATATCACCTTTGTATTCTATACATTTTTGATTGATTTCTATTTCACATAGTTGGGCTTGCCAAAAGTAATGTGAGAATTCAAAGTCGCCATTTTTGATTTTATCAAAAAATTTAGCACCTTTAGGTAAAGGGATATTTTTAGTGGAAAATCGTCTCCACCACATAAATTTATTATATTTTAGTGGTTTGAGTTTTTTTATTTCCCGAACAATTACTTTGGGATCATTTGTTTTATATAACATAACCTTTATTTTAAATTCAATATACGAAAGAATAATTAATATTCCAAGAAAATTAATATGTTTTTACATTATCATCATCTCTTTTCTTTAAATTATTTAACCTATTATTTAATTCATCTAATACAACTCCCTTTTTTCTAGATGATATTCCAGAATTCATTACTTGATTAATTTCTTGTTGTGTTGTTTGAATTTGTTCTCTAATTTTAGGGTTTTGTGGGGTTTCAACAGTTTTGTCTTCTTTAGACATTATATATTCTTCAGGTTTTGGTGTTGTTGACTCGCCATTTATTCCCATTTTTGGTTTTTTAAATGCTTGGTTAGCAGATATAATTAATACAATAGCTAAGGGATCAAATACAAATATAATTAGTAAAATGAATATATTGGCTACTTGCTTAACAGGTTTTCCTGTAATTTCACTTACATATTTTACAGCCCCTAATTCATCCCCCAGAGAAGCATTTGATTCCATATTTAACACTTGAATATCTAATTTGGTTATACTATCGTTTAAAGACTCTATTTTAGTAGAAAGTTTGTTTTTGTTATCAATTGCTGAGTTTAATTGATTTTCAAATGCTTTTCTATTTCCATTATTTGCTTTAGTTATTACTTGTCCTGTTTTTCTATCTATTGATTGGGTTGTAGTATTTGTGGATAGTGCAGTTCGCAATTGGGATATATCTTTATCTAGAGTCTGTTTTTCTATAACATATTCAGATTTTATTTCTTTGAATCGTGTTTTTTTAACTTCAATATTTGCTATTTGTTTGTCCCCAATTTCTAATTTTGCAATATTTTCTTGAAAACCAGTGGTTAATAAACCATATATACCCAAAGATGTAATAAATGATAAGACAACAAGAGAGGTTGTTAAATATATTTTTAACATTAAATATGTTTGCTTCCAAGAATCATGTAAATATGTTGCTATAGCTATTTTGGATATTTCCAAAAATGAACCCATAACAATAACGGGGATTGCTACACTAGCAAATAAAATAGATAGACCCACTACACTATAATAAGCGGCAGTTGCTGATAATCCAACGGCACAAAATAGGATAAAATATGGTAATAATTTTTCTTTCATAATGTTTAAAATATAGAAAGCTTGGATGTAATATCCAAGCTCCCTTTATATTTGTTTTGTATTTTATTTTCCTTGACCTTTATAAAGTTTTTTGTATAACTTTGAGGATTTTAATTTTGAGGTTTTGGATGTTGAATGGATTCCAGGGTTTGATTTTTTAGTATCTCCTTTTATAATTTCAGTATTTGATTTTACTTTTGCCATATTACATTCGAGTTATGTTTTGTGGATTTACTATAAAAGATTTAACCCCCTCAACACGTTTAACATTATTAATTATATCTTGAATTTTTTCTCTACTGAATCCACCTTGTTTTATAAATGGGTATCCATCTATTTTTAAATTCAATATTACTTTTAAATTACTGTTTTCCTGTGAGTATTCTCCATCTAAATCCACTGTAGATACAATGGTTACTCCAGTAAGTGATCTAATATCCGAAAGTATTTCTTGTTGTGGTCGAATCGTAGTATCTGTAACAATAATACCTTTGACTTTGTATTTGTCAGTGTATTCTTCATTTAGAGTTTTCTTTAACTCTTCTTGGATTAGAGATCTTAGATTATTTAATTTCATATTAGCTTCCTATTTCAAAGTGCATCCAATCATAATTTTTTTCTCTACCTAAAGATACAAACCCATGTTTGTAAAAAATATCAATCATTGGTTTATATTCTGGTCTTGCAAATCGTGCAGTAGCACTTGTTTCTTTAAGTAAATTACGTTGAGGATCTAAATCAACTGCAACACCCCAAGAATGTCTACTCAATTGTGTTCCTCCTCTCATTTTGCGATAATTAAAGCAACCACCATATTTATCAATACCTAAACGTTGAATTTCTGCTAATCCATAGTGGGCTAAAATATCATTAAATACTGCAAGGAATTTATCTGCAACTAATTTATGACATCTCATTTTTGAAACGGGCTTACCATCATATACAAATGGGTAAGGTAATACAATAGTTGTTAAATATGTACCTTGTTCATTAGGTACTCCATATTTAGCATTAAGTTGTGCGATTGTAATCATATTAAATATTTTATCCTTCTGTGAAAAAATTAGTTATAAATTTACCTACGATTCCAATTATAAATAATGTTATTCCTATCCAAGTATGACTCATTAATACTGCAGGCACTATCATTGCCGAAACACCTAATAGAGCATTTCCAATTTGTATCCATTTTTTTGGTGTTGGAGCATTGTATTTTTTACGGATTTTTCTTAGTATTTTCATCATATATTTTATTATAAATATTAATGTTTTTTAGAGGTAATGAGATATTCCAAAAAATATAATTGAGATATCCAATCTTGATTTAGAGGAACCATATATTAAGCTATTTCACAGGCCCCACCAGCACATGCCGCCTGTTCCATTAATAAAGTGTTATCTGTAGTCTCAATTACTTTAGTTAAATCAATATCATGTAATGATTGGAGTGCATTTTCATATTCTTCTTTTGTTATTGATTCAAAAGGGGCTTGAGTATAAGTCCCAAGATCTTCTGGGAGGAATGACAATGCTGTGAAGTACTCTTTATTCTCGTATATCCATTCTCCGGATGATTCCCATTCTGTTGGTTTGATGTTTACAGTAGCAGAAACATTATGCATATTTGGGCCTTTTCTATGCCCCGGTTTGATCCATTCTTTATTTATGGTTTTGATTCTCTCTAATAAGTCCAAAGCTGTTGTTTCTTCTCTGAGTGATGCTCCTTCAGGTGCCATTTGTGGTATTTTTACTATTGATTGTAAATGAGGGATGAAGAAATCATCCTCCAACATGTTTGGGTGGTAAATCGCTAAATATGAATACAATGCTTCATTTTTACCCAAACGAATTCTTCTATAATAATATTTTGAATGCCAATCATGTATCCCACTTGATGTCCCTAACACGAGTGATGTTGTACCTGCAGGTTTAACGGTGGTTGTACGAGCTGCTTTATTTATACCAATAATATTCGCTACTCTTTCATTTTCAATAACAACAATTTTTGCTGCTTCTTTAATATTAAAATTAAACACTGCCCCTGACGCTATCCCCGTCATCCCAATACCTAGCAATGCTTCTTTTTCTGTTGTTTTCTTCCAAACATCCCTTAGGTAATGAAAATCTGTATATGATGCTTGCAATGTACCTATAAATGAAGCCGCTTTAGCACGTGCATTATATTCTTCTTGTGAATCAATATCAGATGCATTTATTTCACATAAATTGCAAAATTGATTTGGTTTCAGGTTAATTTCCGCACATGGGTTTGTTCCTGCATCCTTATCATTTGTAAATATAAATCCAGGTTCTCCACTGTTACTTAATTCTATTTTTTTCCATAAGTCTAGAAAAGTTGGTTTATCAATTTTACTTCTCAATAATACTGCTGAATTATTAGCTCTTCCTCTTTGTGGGTTGTTTTCCCACCATTCACCAAATTTACACGTTAGCATATCTTCATCATTTAAATTAAATAGTGCTATTAATGCTGCTCTTCGAATACCTCCAGACAAAACAGCATCTGCTAAGTGACATATAATATCATGACATTCTACAGTAGATAATTTTTCTCCATCTTTTTTCCTATCTAATATAGATTGAACATGAGTAAGTGCTATTTTTAATGGTTCAGGGCCAGGTGCTTTTCCTCCTACGGTAATTAATTGTGCCCCTTTTTCCCTAATATCTCTAAAATCAAATTTTGGAGCAGAAGAAGTATACCCAAAATATGCTTTAAATAACATTCTAACGGCATCTGCCCATCCCTCAATACAGTCTCCAACTAAATATCTTTTGGATTTTAATGGTTTACGTATTTCTGGTAGTTTATCTACGTGGTGGTTTTGAACTGAGTATCCTACCCCACATCCTGATAATAAGAGGAACATAATTTCGGAAAATGCTCTATGATCATCTATAGGTAAATAAGAACAATTAAATATTCTTGCATTATTGATTGATATAGGCTTACCTGCGAATTGCAGGCTTCGCATTGAAGGTAATACTTTCTTTTCATATACAAATCTATAAGCATCCTCAATTTCTTCACTTAATTGGGGGAACTTATCTAAATGCATTTTTTTATTTCTGTCTACTAATTCTACCCAAGTTTCTCTTCTTTCTAAGTCTGGTTGGTATTTAGAATACTTTAGGTGGGTTGTAATTTCTGATAGGATTTGTGATTCTTTACTTAACATTATTATTTATTTTGGGGTTTTGATTCTTTATGAATTTAATTCAAAAAATTTATTTGCTAACATTTTCTTATCTAAGTCGTCAAAGTTAGTTTGTGTTGGTTTTTTCAATGTAGGTTCATCATCCTCATCATATGTTTCTGTTATGGTGAAATGGCCTGTGGATGTATCGGCGTCTAATTTAAATGTTACACCATCCATACCATATCTATTTTTCATAACGTGGAATCTTCCTGTATTATTAACTTTATCTTCTTTTTTTCTTGATAACGAAAGGGCAAAATCTACAATCATCATTTTATCATATGATCCCGCAGCCTTGTCGCCCTCAATTACATCGTCCTTGGATCCTGCGCGATTTACTTGCGAAACACTCCAAATTGGTAGTTTAAGTTCACGAGCTAATCCCTTGGTACTAGTATAAATATCATCAATTTCAAACTTACGATCAGTAGATTTGCGTTTTGATGAAAGTAAGTCAACATAATCAATTATTATCAAATCTGGTTTGATCCCTAGCGAAGTTATTTTCTTTATGTGAGATTCTATTGTATTAATTGTTGCTTTACCTGTTACAAATTCCTTAATTATTAGTTCACCTTTTAGTTCAGGTAGTACTGTTTCTACTTCCGTTCTATGTTCTAGAATTTTATTTACTGGGATGTTTGTAAAGAACGCATCGTATCTTCTACCCACATAATCCTCACTTAACTCTAGAGTATAATGGATTACGTTATATCCAAGCTGAATGGCAAAACCCCCTAGAGCAACGAGAGACCAAGATTTACCACCTCCTGGGTTACCAAATATAAGGCCAAAATCGCCATTCCCCAATCCGCCCTGTAGCATATCGCTAATTTCGGGCCAAGGTGTAGGTATAGTAACCCTGTTATCTTGTCTAAACCTTGATTCCACATCTTTATTATATTCATGTCCTAAATTTTTATCTTGCCCTGCTTTCATTGCATTTTCAATCATTGATTTGATTGAATCATAATCGCCAGCTTTAAGTAAATCTACACTATTTAACAGTGCCTTTTTTAATTGTTGGTTTTTGCAAAATGTTGAAAATTCTTCTTGTACATATTCTGTATCTTCATCACTTGCTTTATAAGCTTCTCTAAGTTGTTCTTTAATCGATAATTGTAATACATCATTTGTTACCTTTTTCATTTCTGTTTTTAAAACATTCATGGAAGGTGTTGTATGATATTTTTCGTAATAGCTTAATATCTCTGTAATTATCCATTTATGGGATTGGTTACCAAAACTATCAGCATCTAAAATATCGTGTATGTTTACAAGAAATTCTTTATGTGTTAGTAGTGAAGATATAACTTTAATTTGGAACTGTGGCCCATATTCTTCTATTGAATGTAACGTCATTTTTTATAACTTTTATTTTAGTATACAACTCTTTTATTTTAAAGTCACTAGACTTTGGAAAGTATCTTTAATCCAAAATTCAGGATTTCGGATAAGTCCCCCTATTTGATCTTCTTCATACATCTTTAAAAATTCTTTCGGATGTAGCTCTAGTTCAGTGTGTTTGATAAAGGCATCAACATATTCTTTATCCTCAAGAGTCATCATTGGATTAGATAAATCCATTATCTTGTATTTGTTCTCTAACATTTCTACATCGTGAAGGATTCTGGCGTATATAACGTGGTTTTCTATTTTCTCTTCACTTATATCTAATATATCCTCAAATGTTAAATCATGTGTTGATAATTCAGGAAATAATTTAAATAATGATTTTTCACCCAATCCTTTTATACCCGGAAGTGCATCAGATGCATCCCCCATTAATGTTTTATATAGTATAAAATTACCTGGGTCTAGATTAAATTTTTCTCTGACTATCTTTTTAGTATAGAATTCTTTTTCAACAGGTCTATATACTATTACTTGATCTGTTACTAATTGAAGATAATCTTTATCGCTAGATACTATAAATGCTCTTTCCTCTGATGATTGCGGGAGTTTTTCACTCATATATGCTATAACATCATCTGCCTCCACATTTGGTAATGTGATTACTTTAACAGGAAGAGTTGTTAGATACTCTATAATTCTAACTATTTGGTTGTACTTGGCATCATCTTCCTCTTCTATATTATCAAATAGTTCATGTTTAGTTACTCTAGTAACATTTCTATTTGATTTATATTCAGGGATAATGTTTTTTCTGTTAGTTGAGGAACCAACCCCGTCAAACACTACAATAATTTGTGTTGGTTGTATTTGACGGGTTAGAGCCCCTAAAGATCTAAAAAACCCTCCTAAACCACCAATATGAGCTCCATTAGAATTAACAGCGTTTATAACACTAAAATTTCTAAAGAATAAATTCAAACCATCAATTAGCATATATCGTGCTGGTTGGGTAGTCTCTTCACTGTTTTCTTGGACGTTATCCAGGAGTTTTAATAGATCTTTTTTCATATAAATTTTATTTTTCGTCTAAAACATCATCAAATAAATCTGATGTTGGTTTACCCTCATCCCATTCACTATTATCTTCAACAACACTATAATTACCAGCACCCAATATATCTGCCCACTCATGTGAATGTGCTTTTTTATACTTGTCTAATTCTCTAGGATCATCTTTAATAAAACCATGAACAGTTGAAATAATTGTACCCACAGTAGTAATACCATTTACGTGATTTTTATCACATGCAATTTTAGTACGTAAAGCAAATTCTACTTTTTTCTTATCTTTAGTAGCATTAATTTTTGATGTACCAGCATTAGTGATATTACCAAATGTTAAACACAATGAAGCATCATAATAGAATGTATCTCCTCCTTTATTTGTCATTCTAGGTTGTGACATTGGGGTTAGAGCCGGGGCTACACCTACTTTATTTACTATTAGCAAAGTATTAGTGTATTTAGAGCTTTCCTTACGAGATAATATGATCTGTTGGTTGATAAAATTACCAAATTGTGTTGAGATTGCACCTGCATTCCACATTGGGTTGTTAGATCCTTTTTCAATACTCATATTACAAGCAATTGAGCCAACTGAATCCCAAAGGAACAATAAGTCGTACGGTAAATTACCTTTCTTTTGTTCTGCAAGTAAATCTATAATGAATAGTCCTATATCCTCAATTGAGTTTAATGTACTTCTATCTCTATAGATAAAGAATCCAGTTTGATCAATTATTTCTCCAGTTTCTTCATCCACAACATCATCGATTTGGAAGCCCATTGTTTTCCAGTGAGCCCAATCATGTTTCATTTCTGTAATAATTAATACAGGTAGTACACCTTTCTTTTGAGCATTTACAGCTACCTCGATTGATGTTGTACTTTTTCCAGTATTAGATTTACCACGAACTATCATGATATGACCCATAGGACATCCAGGAATAGATAGAGCTTCTTGCAAAGCAGGTGAGAATGGAATCCAATCTTGAGGTTTAAATTTGACATTACCTCCAAGTCCTTTGTTTTCTTTGAATTTGTCGAGACTAAAGGCCGCCTTAATTGCTTTTCCGGCGGCCTCTGTCAATGACTTTCTTTCTTTAGCCATAACTTATTTTATATTAAAAGGGCATATCATCATCATCTTCATCAAATAATGAATCAAATTTGTCTTCAGGTTTTACTACTTCTTTTTTAGCAGACAAACTGTAGTTTGATTTTTTCTCTTTCTTTAAATCCTCTTTAACACCCGTTTCGTCCTTTACAGGCTCCATTTGTGTTTCTTCTTCTTCATCTTCAGGATTTAAGAAATTTGTCAATACTGCCTTTAAATCATCAAATGATTTTTTAAATTTAGATTGCATCTCTAAAATATCTGGTTGGTCTTCTAGCCATGTCTCAATTTGAGAGATGTCTTCTGATAATACAGATGTTTTACGTTTTGGTCTGATTGAAGATTTCAATCCCTGACGTCCACCGATATCGCCCATAATAGCCTCTAGTGTAAAGTCAAATCCTTCATTGATGTCTGTAAAATCACCATAATCTTCATCTTCTGCAAGACCTAATAATTGTAAGTAGATTTCTTTACCGAATTCCCATAAACGAACTCCTTTGTCTTCTTCGCCACGAACGATAATTGGAGCAAAGATACGCATTTTTGGATCTAATTTTTTAGCTAGTGACCAATTATCACGATCATTAGTTCCACGTAGTTGTTTTGCGAATTCAACGATTGGGTCTTTTTCACCCCAGTTTGTTAGAGCATAAATTGGAAATTTAGCAAATCCATAATGCACTAATACTTCTTTGAAAGGATTTTGTTTGTCCAGTTTTGAAGGGACAACTCTGATTGTGTACTTTCCCTCTCCTTTGGGTTTCCACTGTGTCAAGGTATAATCTACCTTTTCTTTTTTCTGCCCGGATGACTGTAAGGCGCTCAGTTTGTTTTTGATTAGATTTAAATCCATCGTTTATTTATTTATTGGTTAATTTACTTAATTATACTACTTTTTTTTTAATAGGCCTAATTTGCTTTTAAAGCTTTACACATGCCTTTCTTTTTCTGTAGTGTTGTACTTGTATGTTACAGTTCAATAATCCTGTATATTCTTGTATTTAGTTGTTTAATTTCGTTATGTTGGGTAAGTAATATACAATTTTTGTAGTGTTGCCAATTGATTTGGAATCTTGTATCTACTACTCCACCATTTAAACTTTTAATAAGTTCATTCAGTGCGTTTATTGTATATAAAGAATTGGTTTCCTTTTTTCTATGAACCAATATTGTATTCTCTGGTATATCGTTTACATTTCCTTGATCTACATTATAAGTTACAACGTATTCATCGTTACTTTTAACATGCAATACAAACATCTTATTATACATGATGTCGTATTTTTGTGTTAGCCCAGAGATAAGGTTATCTAGCTCATTAATTGGGGTAAAAGTACAGAATAACCTGTTGTTCATCAAAAATGTATCCGTTAAATCATAATCGTATTGCTGATACATATGTTCAGAAGGTGTCAAAAATGTGTTCATAACTTTTTAAAAATTGTAATTGGTTCCTTTTTTAAACTTGACTTGGAGTTTGTACTTACTAAATATATCTAGTATTTCTTTTAATGTGTCTTTTTCTGTTTTATCAACGTCGAATAAAAACGAATCATATACATATAAAACCAATTTTGTGTTCTTTTTTCTTAATATTTTAAGAACATCCCAAATTATACAAACATTATTTGCGGTTTCCAAATTTTGTAAAATATAATTTAAAAGCTTTTGCGGGTTCATGTTCTCTAACTCACTACTTCTATACACATATCCAGATATGGGGCAAGTAACTTGTCCTCCATAATTGAATTCATCCCACAGTTGGTCTGTATATATTTTTACTTTTTGAAAAAATTCCAGATTTTCGTATTCTTTCCAAATCCCACCGTAAATTTGTTTAAACGTGATCTCTTTTGCTTTGGCATAGTCAACACCATACATTTTAGCAAAATCGCCATGAATATCATCGCTATCAAAAGTGTAACCCAATAGATTAGCAAGAAGGGTAGGATGATAAGCAGAGATATCCATTTCAAGGAAAATATCATTGCGGGGTATAAAACATTCTCTTTCTCCATTTTCTTTATTTAAAGCTGAAAAATTAATCCCTCCAAAGGCATTCGATGGACGGGTTGTTGTTGTATTTAAATTGTACTGTGTGAAGACATATCCATCGGTGTCTCTATCAAAGTAGCGTTTATATAGCGTTGAATCCACCTTTATTCCACTACTCTCTATCATATTAAATACAACAGATGCTTTATTATTGTAGAATGGATTAGTTGGATTTTTTATGTATTCTTTTAAATTATCAAAGTTGTGCTCACACGATTCGTAGTGCTTAACTATTGGAACTATTGTGTTGATTTCCTTATTTTGAGGATATCTGTAGTATAGGGATTTATGTGCTTGAGTTAATTCTCGTATATACGTAGGTGGTTTGGTGGGTATGGAATTACATGCATGGTGATTGAAATAATGTAAAAATTCTTTTTTATCTATAACATATATATTTTTTATTGAACTTAATAAAGTTTGAACTTGATCAAAGGTTACGTGAAACGCCTCGCTATGGTCTATCGTCACCATATACCCCTTACTTTTGTCTAACGGTTTGATATACACGCAAGATACTTGATTCTGTATGGGGTGGATATTTGGGGATAGTGGGATAACCTCTACGTAAGCCTCCACTAGTTGCATTCTAGTAAGTATTTCTATATTATCCGTATCTTCTATCAACCAGTACATGGTTTTAGTATACGATTTTATTTTCAAGGTTCCAAATAATATTTAACCAGTAAATCCTACTGATTGTGATATACGTAAAACTTTTTTATTTTCTGATGAGGGTAATATATTAGTTCTAATACCCCAGTCATTTGTTGGGGATGGTGGTTGATTTAAAATAAATGAATTTTGGGATATAGGGGTTTTAGTTACATCATATTTTGAGACTGAGAATGGTGGTTCATTAGTTTTATAATCAAAATAGTGTATCCATCCTTCATATAATAAATCATCTGATGGAGTTTGATTATTTTTCATTGATGTATTTATGGC
>Ga0181347_1000541_pt1 | contig 12600 bp, 29 predicted proteins | sample Su13VDMM110SN_FD_130102 | JGI IMG/M metagenome (GOLD analysis project Ga0181347, IMG submission 130102) | Freshwater viral communities from Lake Michigan, USA - Su13.VD.MM110.S.N | ecosystem: Environmental > Aquatic > Freshwater > Lake | place: USA: Michigan | collected 2013-07-16
AACAACAAGAAGATTGCAACTGCGATAGAGTTGTTGAAACTAATTATGTATATTTCAATATGGTTGGTGGAGGATTTTGGGCTGGCCACTTCATCACTATTAACGATTGCACAGGTGTACAAAGACAATGGAATATTGATCAATATGGCATGCCAAGTTTAAATAGCTGCCAATAATATAAATAGAGATGAAAATTACGCTAATTTCGGATACACACACTAAACATGGATTGATTCCAATGGGAGATCTACCGGGTGGCGATATTTTAATTCATGCCGGAGACATAATGAACTCGGGATATAATAAAAATGATATCTTAGATTTCTGTGCTTGGTTTCGTTCACTTGATCAATATGATGCTAAAATTTTTATAGCAGGTAATCATGATCGTATGTTTGAAAATCATCTTGGCGCAGTAAAAGAATTAATAAGTCTTTTCTTAGATATCGACTATCTTCAGGATAATAACTTAGTCTTATATGGGAATGGACCAAATGGGGATATGCCTGAAAATAATATCCACATTTATGGATCACCCTGGCAACCAGAATTCTATGCTTGGGCATTCAATCTTCCTAGAAATGGAATTGAATTAGCTAGTAGGTGGGAAGCAATTCCTGACAATACAGATATTCTTGTTACCCATGGCCCAGCTTTTGGAACTCTGGATACAGTAGCAGGAAGACCTTGGGATAATTTAGGATGCGAATTACTAGCACAAAGGATTGAAAGACTAAAACCAAAGATTCATATCTGCGGACATATTCATTCAGGATATGGTTATGAGTTTAAAAATGGTACGCATTTCTTCAATGCATCAGTATTGGATGAAAATTATCAGTACACTCAAAAGCCAATGACGTTTGATTGGGATCACATCACAAATGAAATAAAATTTTTATGAAACTAAAATATTTTTTAAGCGAGTTTAAATGGACGAAAGTTTATTTCTCACCTTTTAAACCACCAAAACCAAAACTATATATTGGTAAAGTATCTATTGGTACACCCTATTTTCTACCTAGAAAATGGGTTAAAGCAACCCCAGAAAGAGCTCATCAAGCTACTTTGGAGTACATAAAAAGCACTGAAGAGTTTAACAAACGTAACCCTGAATATACTCGTAGTGTAAGGCCTTATGAGGAAATGTTTGCAAATAAAATGCAAAGCGTATATGCTGTACCTAAAAAGATAGGATTTGACTTTGTACCATTAGGATGGAAGACTAAATGGAGAAGTGATGACTACAGATTTGAATGGAGTCCGATGATTTCTTTTGTATTTTTTAAATGGCAAATAGCTGTAACATTTGTAGCACCACACCTAAATCATTATTGGGAAAGCTGGTTGTACTATACAAAAGAAACAGATAAATCTGCACCAATAGCAGATAGAATAGCACAGTGTAGAAAAAAAGCACCACAGATTTGGACTAGTCATAATAGTGATGGTACAGAAGAAACTACAAATTATTATGATTTAATATTAAAGAAAAAATTTTTATAAAATAAATAGAGAAAGATTTGCTTATGTGATTTTTTTCGTATATTTAAGCATAATTAAAAACAAAAGGTTATGGAAGAAGAAGAAGTAATTTTATTAGAAAGAGCAACATTTGAATTCTCACAAGAAGCAAATTGCTTATCACATCTTGATGCGGCTGAATTTTTAACAATCGAATGTGAATCGGATTTAGGAATTGATAGGGGCGAAGGATGTTTCTATGTTTTAAAGACAGAGAAATGGTCAGTAAACGGAGAACAGGATTTAAAAAAATTATTTAATAGAATTCAAAAAGCAATTAAAAAATAAAGTTATGTTTAGAAAATTAAGAGAAAAGTTTTTTGGGTATGCACCAACAGAACAAGAACAGCAGCTTATTGATATTGTAACTAAGTTACTAAATCATCCTAAAACCTCATTAAGAATGACTCCCCTATCTAGTAGGTATTTTTTACTTAATGAAAAAAAACATTACTATGTTTTACTAAAAGATCAAGGTATACAATTAACAAATTCACATTTCTCATTTACAAAATCACTAAGCCCCAAATCTTATGAAATAATTATAGATAATATAAATAATCATATAGAAACAGACAGACAATTATTAGAGGAAAGATTATTTAAAAACGAAACTCAAATACTAAACTCAGTATTAACTAAGTTAGCCACACTTTAAATGAAAAAAGTACTAGCAGTACAGATAGTAAATAATAATGAGGTACAATTGATTGAAGAATCAGGTCTGTATTATGTTAACTGGGGAGAAGTAAATCAATCAGGTAAAACAGAAAGCAGATTAGAAACACAGGAAGGACGTAAACCCTCCCTTAATCAAGTACATAAACAATTTTTAGAAGCTTGTAAAGCCGCTGAATATATTAGATTTTTAAAATTGTAATAATGGCAGTAAAATTCAAACAAATAATATGAAAAGTCCATTAAGCGGGAGAGAAATGAAAATAATGTCGGAACCATCTACATTAGATTATAAAGGAAAGACATATAATGTTATTCATTATTATTATTTATGTGAATTAACAAACGAACAATTCACAACAACAGAGTTAGACGAACAAAATCTAAATGAATTATATAAACAAACAATAAACTAAAACAAAAATCATGAAAAAACTATTTTTAACAATTGCATTAGTATTAACATCAATACTGATGAATGGACAAACTCAGAAAATGAGTAACGAGTTTCTAAAAGGCCAATGGACTTCTAATGGAAAGGGTACCGAAATATGGTTTAATGTTTCAGACAAGAATGAATTAACAATAATAGAAGTTTCCTCCTATACAGGTGATCCTTTAACTATTTTGGAGTATAAGATAGTGGGTAATGAGTTTTATTTAAAGACCGTATTTGAAGAACTAAACTTTGAATCTACCTCAAAATTTTCTATTATAAATCAAAATACCATGGCTTTAGATGTTATAAGTGATTACCCAGGTGTATTATTATATAAAAGAGTACCTTAATATAAAAAATGAATTTACTAAAAGGTTTTATTATAGGAGTACTAGCTCAAATACTTACATTTATACAGTTACAAGGACAGTTTAAATTTCCATGGATGAAAAATAACATATACCTTGTATCTTTATTAGGATTTCCAATTTCAATACTATACATACTTTCAGTTAAGTATATGGTACTGTACTTTGAAGGAAATATGTGGCCTTCCAGACTATTAGGATTCTCAATAGGGGCAATGGTATTTACATATATGTCTCATTTATGGTTTCAAGAACCATTTACCATGAAAACAGGCATCTGTTTATTTTTAGCTTTTTTAATTATGATGGTTCAATTATTTTGGAAATAAATTTGGACTCTTAAAATAAAATTCGTATATTAAATAAAAACAAAGTCTAGTAGTGAAAAATCATCATCAAACACTGTCACTGTTGAGTATCCGGAGCATTACCGGTCTAGACTGCAAATAAAAAATATGAAAATGAAAAAAGATTATACAAGAGGTATTCTATGGGGAACAGTAGGAGTAATTGTCGTTATACTATGGTCAATTATTTTAAGTTTATTATAATATTATTAATAGTAATGGGTAAAAATAGTTTATAAACTAAATATGAAAAAATGAAAAAATCGACAATCGAGCGGATAAAAGATCTAATTATTGCAATAGGAAATAGACAGGTTGGAAACACTACATTAATGATAAAGGGTACCGAAAATTACGATAGACCCTATGGAGTGATCTCGCATAGCGAAGAATATGCTGAGGATCTAATGACGGGTGGTAAATCCGGATTGGGTAAGGGTTTCACCATTGACAATCTTGATGCAATAAAGGAGACACAGATTCCCGTACTTATTGATAATGCTGCTCTTGCGCATTTTTTGGAAAGGGTTGTGAGAGATATGGAGGATTCTATAACAAAGGAGGATGTAAATAAGCTGGTGAATCCAATAAGGGAGATGGCAGAGATTTATCAAGACCGATCACATCAGCTGGAGGAATCGGTTCTTAATTATATGCTATGTCCGTGGTGGGCACCAGGACGTAGACGCGAGATGAAAGATGAAATGCTAGAAAAGATAAAGGGATTTCATGGCTCCAAAAAATTAAATAAGATTCTTGATAATTTTAGAAACAATCTAAACGAATAAGTTATGCTAAAAATTTTATTTTATATAATGTTGATGGGATTTATATTTGTTATATTAACTCCCTTTGCGGAGAGCGTAATTAGTAAATTCACGGCCGATAACCCAATTAAGAAATGGTGGAGAAGACACATCTATGATTACGAGGATGATTATATTAAGAGAAGACAAGAAACCATATCGTCCACCAAGGACTATAGATATTGGCTTAAGGTTAGAAAAACTAAGAAAAAATAAATTAATATGCAGGAGATTAAAAAACACATCCGTTCGGAGATCGTTACAGCGGGGATATATGAAATTAATTTACTAACTCATTCCTATGATGGTGATGGTGATGATGATTCAGGGACACAAAGAATGTCATTAAAGTCAGTCAGAAAAACAGTCAATCTAGAAACTTACATGATTAAATCAAAGGTAAGTAAAGAGCAGTTGCAGGACATAGAAGCACTACATAATATGGGCATGGGTAACTCACTAGATCCAAAAGCATTATTGATATCGGCTTTAGAGAATGAGAATTCACAGCATAAAGATAAACTTGTATATGACATAATGAAATTTGCAGGTGAACAAAATGCAAAATCAACATGGAGCAAGATTCAGCACAAGCTGTTCGATTGGTTTGGTTACTCTCGAAAAATCAGGATCAAAGAGGATATCGATCTGCTAAGGTTAATCTCGGTAAGATCAAATTACATTCAAGCGGTTTCCCGTATAAGAGGTGCGGATTTTATCATAGTCAATGGGGCAATGGCTTCACGGATAATGAATTTGGAGGCATTTGTTTATAATGATCCAAATCAACCCAACACCGAGCAATCGGTAGGTATGCTAAACGGGTATATCTATAAAGTTGGTGTTCTTGCTGGTAAGTTCTCTGTACTGATAAATCCTAGATTGAGATGGAATGACACCTCAATAGTTATGGGATCAGATATTTATAAAGGTCAGGAAGGAATATATCATCTCGAGATGCCAGAGGAGATGGAGGAAATGGAAGAAATCAGCCCGGATTTTAACACTAATATATTGTTATTGCTATCACAAAGGTTAGCTGTCGTGCCGACAGATAATGCTCACTTAAGATATTATACGGAGAGTATAACAACCGGATCTTATCCATTTATTAGACACATTGCTCGCGAAATTAAACTCTGGTTGAAATATACCTCAGGATTGGTTGCTAGATAAAAATATCTGATGAATAATTTTTTAAACCGCATATTTCTATTAATATTGCATAAAAATTAACAAGTGAAAGTAATAATAGCAGGAAGTAGAGGATTCTCGGATTTTCAATTATTATACGCAAAATGCGAGGAGGTTTTAGCAAATTCAACTGAGGTTGAGATTGTAAGCGGAACAGCCAAGGGAGCAGATAAGATGGGAGAGCACTATGCAAGCATCAGAGGATTTGTGGTAAAGCAATTCCCTGCCGACTGGGACGCACACGGTAAATCAGCGGGTTATCTTAGAAACAAAGACATGGCAGAGTATTCCGATATGTTAATATCTTTCTGGGACGGCGAAAGTAAAGGTACTCAACATATGATTAATCTGGCAAAGGAAAGAAATCTGATTGTTCACGTAATTAAATATTAGAGTATGCAGCGTATAGAAGTACACCATCTAACGGAGGGCAAAATAACCATATTTAATTCTCCATCTGAGGCAAGCAAAAAACTGAAAATGAAGAGGGACATTATAATAAGATGTCTTAGAGGTAAGCAAAAGACCTATAAAAATCACATTTTCAAAACACTTTAACTACAACTGGAAATAACACAAACTAAAAACCCAATCTGATGATTGGGTTTTTTTATTATTTAAAATCTATTTTATTTATTATAGATCGCATTAGTTCTTCCATTATATCCTCCTTCAATTGGGCAAAGTCAAAACCAGTAACTTCCACCACTGAGCTATCCTCTATCTGGCCATCTACTGTTATTCGATCGTCATACGGTTTGCTTATATCCAGATAAACTGAAAGACCACTCGTATCTATATCAGTTATGTAGAAATCTCCATTGGATGCTATGTCATTTATCACTCTTTCTATAACATCCTTAGTAAATCTAGGTTTTTTACCGTCATCCTCATCTGATAGATTTCTAATTACGTCTCTGGCTAATGATTTATCATAATCATATGAGTAATCGGAAACATCGTCTGATATATCAGGACTTATGATGACGTCCTCACCATTTCTATCAGAAGTAAGATTTAGATCTCCTGAAACACCGTAATATTCAGCTATATTCGATTCTATGCTATCAAGAGCATCAGAGATCTGATCCATGCTATATTTTTGAATAACAGATTCAGAAACGTTTTCAAGATATGATTTAAAATCTAATACTTTTTTATTCATTTCCTATTATTCATTGTCACCAAAATAGCTAGAAATCTTGCTTAAGAATGAGGAGCTAGAAGGATTTTGTTTAAGCTCCGTAGAGCCTGATTTTGTATTAATAAGATTACCAGCGATACCAGGTATACTTTGAACCATTGCTTTAGCTAGATTTAAAGCCTGTGATTTCATGCCGTTTATAAACTCCGGGTTAAGACCCGGAACTTCCTCCATGATGCCAACAATTTTATTTTGTAAGTAAGAAGCAGCAGCTGTAGGATCGCTCTTTGCTTGCTGTGCTATTCTTTCAGCTTCACCCGATGATAAAACTGCCTGTGCCATAAGACCAGCTATTAACTGCATAGCGTCATCGGATACTCCGGACATACTGAAATCTACCGTTCCAAATATTGGTTGTGCTGTTGGTCCTTCCATGGGATTAACCTCCGCTTGTGGTTGGGCGTAATTGTCAAATTCTAATAAATGATTCATTTCTATTGTTTTATTTTTATTCTGCATAAGTTTTATTTAATCCTGCATATCCAGCTTGTCCCATACATTCCATAAGGTACTTACCGCATTGTGCAACATAGCCTTCATAAGTGTGCTCTGCGTCATCATCGTCGTGATATTCTGCTGCTTCCTTAGCAAGATACTCTTCGCAAATCTTTTTCATATTTGCTTTTGCTGCTTCACTCATACAAGAGCTTTCCCCCATCATGCCATGGTTTTCCTGGATGTCTTCAGATCCATAGATCTCGTAGGGTTGTAAATTTTTCATAATCTAATTTTAATTATATATTTTCTTCCGGTTTATCAGATTTGTTATCATTCTTAGCCATAAATATTTTCTCCACAACCGTTAGTCCCAGACCTCCACCGGCTATTAAAGCAAGTGAGTCGTACATAAATTCGGGGGTTACACAATTTTTAGCGCTAAGTGTAGCAACCCATGTTATAGCTATTAAATTACATAGCGAGAACAATGCAGCAAATCTTTTGCTTGATGTATAGCTTTGTCCCGATAAAAGATCTCTAATAAACTTTTTCATAGGGTTTGGTTTATTTTAGATTATATATCCAAACAATAATTAAATATATACAGAAAGAAACTCCTATATGAACAACCTATTAGAATTTAACTCGTGGATAAATGAAGATCTGAAATGGACACAGGGAGGATGGCTTATTATAAAAGGTAAACCCAATAAGGATGGTAAATATTATCTTTTTGGTGCACAGGTTAAAACAGTTAGTGAGCTGGGAAGGCAAAAAGTCGGAGGTAAAGCAGGTATTCCTGTTAATATGACAATACTATATCCGGATTTCTATGGTGTTATTATAAACAGCTCAGACAACATAACAGCAATAAAGCTAAATTCAACACCAGAATATATCGAAAAATGGGTAGGACTTAAAGGTTTAAATGTGGGACTTAATAAGAATAAGCTTATAAATTGGAGGGAAACTATAAATCAGACATCCCTTGCCAAAGTACTAAGGGATAACGAGAGTCTACTTAGAGGAAATCCAGATATAATAATACCAAGGAAATAACTATTTCTTTGGCTTAAGTAAATCATTAATAACCCACTGATCCCTCTCATCGATAGGAATTCCGCTTAGATCAGTATATGGAATTCTTTCAAGTTCCAGATAATTCTTGATTATATCATCTATTTTTATTATTGCTTCTTTTTCATGGAATCTTATACCATCAGATATGTCGTCATCGAGGAATGGCGGAACGTAATAGATCTTATGCCACTGACTAAGAGACTTTAATATCTCACGTTGTATATGATTTATTGTTGCTATGTCTTTTAGACTTAGTGTAGTTCCAAATAATCTACGAAAGTAAAAGTAGTTTAGAACCGAACTCGAATCACAAATTATCCATTCTTTAGAGCCAACATACATTCTTTCCCTTCCCAGTTGTTTATAAAAGATAACTATCTGATCTGTCGGCGTATCAGGTATTCCCCATTCGGCTATATAATCTGTAGCTGCCTCGCCAATAAAGATTGAGTTCTTTTTTCTGATCTTAAGTCCGTGATGGACTGATGTAGCTAATGTCGATTTACCTGATGCCGGTGCACCTATTATTGAAACTAGATTTGATTTATTTTCTGTTGTCATGTTATTTATATTACATTAATTAAAAATAATTCCATTTTTTTATTCCGAAACTATATTATAAATTTACCATTAAATAAAGACTATGACTATAAATACTAAAATGCTGAAAAGCGTATTTGATGCTAACCGGCACGGGCATGTAATAAAAGTTACCAGAAAGGATATATTAGAATTTCTCATAGAGGATATGGACACATTATTTATGAGAACATCAATATCCGATAATAAGGATCTTGTAATGGTAGATCCCACGGGTGGACCTTATATCACAGCAGAACATGGAGACCAGCCAGGAATGTCCATGAGTTATTTTGATCTAGATTGGGATGGATTAATTATACAAAAAATGTATTGGAATCCAGATAATAGCTTGAGTATTGAATGCTACTGTGATAAACCGGTTGAGTGGAAAAAAATTAAATAAGGAATGCTCTTTTTCTAATAGATTGATATCTATCAAGATTTGTTTCAAATTCGGATCTAGTCTGCCCTATCTCTTTAAGAAATAATTCTTTGGCATCATCCCTCATGTCAGCATATATCTTTATAAATGCATCAATGTCCTGTTTATAGATATCTGACATAACTTTACCGAAATCGACGGAGTCTTTCTCAGAATAATCAAATATTAATCCCTTTCTGCTCTTGTATCTTTTCTTAGCCCATTGTAGGATGTAAAGAAATCTCATTGTCCAGTCTTCTAGTGTTCTAATTTCAGGGAATTCCTTAAGTATATGCGGATTACCTCTACCTGACCAACCACTAACAGTTTTTCTAATAGGACCATTACCGTATATTGTGATGCATTCAGCGGGGTCATTCATGTCTAGCATGTCGTTGTACAATCTAATGTTACCGTGATTCCAAATTGCATTTGTTGATGAATCCTCAAATCCCATGGATTTTAATATACCAAATATTGGTAACGATGTAACTTGATCCTTACTATAAGAATACCCGTTAGATTCAAATAAACTAAAACTCTTTATATTTTTCATTATTGTATATATTTTTTATTCCCGTAGATGTTTTATATATTTGTAAAAAAATAAGTAATGAATAAAATATTAGAGTCATTAAAGCCCCTCTGTCAAGTAAAGAATGCTGGTACAGCATATCTAAACGGGGATCAGCCAACACCAAGAGTCAAGTTTATAATTGGACTTTTGGATGATCTTGGTATACCATATAAAATAGATGCATTTCCCTGCTTCGAGACAACTCTTTATAATGTTGTTATGAGAGGAACCAGCAACAGAATGGTTATTGCTCATCACGATATAGTTAATCCTGACTCGGAGAACGCAAATGATAATTCAGCATCAGTAATAAATGCCATCTATTTAAAATCTTTAGTTCCCGAATTAAATGTGGTACTTACCGATGCAGAGGAGGTTGGGTTTAGAGGTGCAGAGCATCTTGGCGGACAAATTGTCGACGGTGTTTTTGGAGAAATTGAATGGGTATTAAATTTAGAGTTAAGTGGAAGTGGTGGAGTTAATTTTATGATAGGCTCACACGAGGGTAAACTTACGGAGCATATGAAGACATTATTTAACCCGCCATCGGTAAGAACACCAGGTAGTGATTGTTATGGATTGATGAGACACGGGATAGATACAAATGTAATTAATCCACTTTCATTGCTTAACGAAGGGGAAGAATCATCGATACTTAGCGAGAATGGATATCTTGACAACTCAACATGGGGATTATGTCATAGTGACGATGACACTGTCGATAAGCTTTCATTGAGAGACATGGACGATTTCGTAACAAAAGTTTTAGTACCAATAGTAACAACACCATAATGGCAACGGATAAGGAAATCTATGAATTAACACTGAATATGGACGACGATCGTTTATATTCAATCGAGGGAATACGCGGAGGTATTCTGGGTGGTGTTCATCTTAAAGGATCCGTATGGAAGAAAATAATGGCAGACGTAATAAAATTAAACGAAGATGTTCGGAGCGATAGTAATAAAAGCGAATGATAGAGTCGAAGCTGAGAATAAGTATGGCGAGAAAGCTGTACTTGATCTATTTGAAATGCTTTCCGGGCAGCACCCAGATTCAATTAAGAACCAATTGGAGGGAGATGCCAGGGATTGTTTCTATATTTTATTTAGAAACTATTATTCCGGTGAAACAAATGGTTAATCATTAATATAACATTAGACAACTCTAAAGGTTTGGTTCAAATTAAATAACCCATGGATGTTTGTTTTGGTTCAACCAGAGTCTTTTTTTAGACTCTGGTTTTTTGTTGAATATATAAATTAAAATATTTTTGCCATGGGACTAACAACTTCGGACTTTATAGAGGAAATGCTTTATGATGCACATAAAAGAGGCGTAGCTAAAAGAGTTTTTGAATTAGCAAGAAAATACTCCTCCGAGGGTAAGTCCCAATCGGATGCCTATGAGCTTGCATATCGAGAGGCAGTTTCAGAAATAAAATTGTTACACAACGAAAAAGTCAATCTATAGATTGACTTTTTCTTTTTCCTATTATTGGTATCATCGACCTTAGGGACCTACCCGAAAGCCAAAAATATAATCCAAAGAAAAATGCTGATAGGCAATAGAAGATCCCGTCCGTAATCCAATATGATCCGGTCCACTTCATTACAAGAGCAAAGAGTGCGTCGAACCCTAGAGGGTTGAAGAAGGTCGCCAGGATCAGGATCGCCGTTTGAAGGTTCTTTTTCTTCATCTTGTTTATTACTGTCTATGTCCATAATGGAAAATTTTTGCACAAATCCATTCTTTTATTGGAAAAAATTAGTGGGATTCAAGTTATCCATTGTATATATTAGAAAAAATTCTGAAATTTTTTTTTATTTTCGAGTATAGCTATTAGATTTGTAAAATGATACCCAGGTATCTTCTTATGTTTATAGCATGCAGAAAGAGTAATCGGTTACATAGGGGTTTAAATTCCTTCCCGAGTACCACAATTTAATTAATAAAACAATAACATATGCCAGAATTTGAAGTTTCCGTTGACGTAGAGATTTATGAAATTATAGATGCCTGCTCGGAGAGAGAAAAGGCGGAACTAGTTGAAAGAGTAATTCAGGAATGCGCAGAGGATCCTGATCTAGAAAAAGTGCTAAGAACATCACTCGGGGAGAATTTTTCAGAGAATGAACTAGTATTTAGTGACACCAGTCAGCTTGCATTCGATCACGAGACATTTATAAAGTCATTAGACTCTCTAAGAAGATCGTATTACACGTTATCTAACGAAACAATAGAAAGCATTAACTCACTAGCAAGTCGCTTTAAATAAGCTTAAAACAGTTAAAAACTCATCCTATGGAAACACCTAAGTGTAGATGCGGAAACATCGCAGATAAAAAGCTTTCTCTAGAACCTGAGATTGGATTTTTTTATTTTTGTAGTCAAGAGTGCAAGGATAAGCTGGTTTCCGAAATGGAAACTGATAGAGAAATTTTGGAGAATAATGAATATAGCAAATTTATCTAAATGACATGGAAAAAACTGTAGATCAAAATAAAATGGAGATGGATGTTTTAACTTTTTATCCAATTAAAAAGTCAGACCTTGGATTTCACGGGAATCTTTTTGGAGGTCAATTATTAAAATGGATTGATGCAGCAGCAGCTGGTTATAGTATGCAACTATGTGATACCCCCAGAATGGTGACCGTGTCAATCGATAAATGCATCTTTGAAAAACCAGCAAAAGAAAGTCAGTTGCTTAAAATATACGGACAGCCAAGTGCCTTAGGTAACACGTCGGTCACCATGTATCTAGAAGCAAGAGCTCATAGTGTTTATACGGGGAGACAAACATTAGTCCTAAAAACTCATATTAAATTTGTTCATATTGACGAGGAGGGAAATCCTATTCCTATCGGTGAAAAGGGAAGAAATAAAATAGCCAAACTAATAGCGGAAAATAATAATGGAGTACGAGATAAGGTTTAA
>Ga0181347_1000542_pt1 | contig 12549 bp, 9 predicted proteins | sample Su13VDMM110SN_FD_130102 | JGI IMG/M metagenome (GOLD analysis project Ga0181347, IMG submission 130102) | Freshwater viral communities from Lake Michigan, USA - Su13.VD.MM110.S.N | ecosystem: Environmental > Aquatic > Freshwater > Lake | place: USA: Michigan | collected 2013-07-16
GCGTGGTTTCTGCTGGTTGAACAGGCACTCCCACGCCTTGCTCAGTTCCTTGTTGCTCAGTAGTATCTGGTACTCCGTTCTGTTGAACACCAAAGAGGTCTGGTTGTGTAGGCTCTGCTTGGGGTTTTGCTTGCGGGACATTAGGCACTCCAAATAAGTCAGGTTGAACTGCGTTAGGATTGTATTGAGGGAATGCTTCTAAGATACGGTTAGCTTTAACACCAAAGTCAGTATTAGTTGCCGCCGCTACTGTAAGTAAGTTATACGTTGTTGGGTCAGATAAATTGCCACCTTCTAACGCTTTGTATTGTTTACTACGTGGTGTGATACCAAACGTTTTTAGTATCTCAGGAGTCAATGTTCCTTCAGCAGGAGCTACAGGTTCTACCCCATAAGTGCCTTGTTGAATTGCCTGACGCGTCTTGTTTCTTTCCTTGACATCTAAATCAGGAAAGTAAGTTTTCATATTGCCTGTAAGTTCAGCAATACCTTCAGGAGTTTGTAGTAATTCTTGTATTTTAGCTGGAAGACCTTGCACACGAGCCGCTTCTACGCTCGCCAAAGCATCAAAGCTAGGCTTACCCCTTGGTGTAAATAGTTCGCCTTGTGTAGGTACCTCTGCGCCAGGAACCGACGTAGTCGGCTCTGGAATTTCTGTTTCTGCCTGTGATGGAGGGGTAAAACCAGCTTGAGGCATCGGACCTGCAGGTGTTGGTGCTTGGTCTTCTGTAAATAGTGGTTGTTGTTCCATTACGCCAGTTGCCTGACGTTGTAATCTTTCTGTTTCTGCTTGTGCCGCTGCAGCATCCGCATCTTTTCTAGCTTGGATTTGTGCCGCCGCTGGGTTACCTGCTAGTACGTTAAATGCACCGCCCAATGTTGAGCCAGTTAAAGTACCTTCGATTGCACTACGAGCAACACCTTCCATGATAGGTTTGCCTGCACCCCAGTTTTGAAACATCTGTTCTTGAACTGATTGTGGTAATTCTTGTAGTACACCTTCTTGCAGTGCCCCGTACCCAAAGCGTTTTGCAATACCACGATTAGCGGCTTTTTCAAATTGATTTAGTTCAGCTTGAGTAAAGGCCTTTGCACGACCAGCAAGGAATGTTTCAGGGTCAATAATACCTAGACGTTGTGCAAACTTACCAGACCCACCACCAATCAAACCAGTTCCAAGACCAGCACCTAAAGCAGCTAATGCTTTAGTTGGACTACCGCCACCTTGTTCAGTTAATTGTTGGTTGATTTGACCAGCAGATACGGCACCCTCACCAATGGCACCACGAGATACAGCACCTAGCCCTTCAATAGCTTTCAAGCCGCGACCGTATGCACCGCCTAGTAACATAGAAGGAGCTGACTCTAGCACTTGACCTGCGATTAAAGAAGGATGTGTTAAGTACTCACCAGCAACAGATGCTAGGTTTCCCTTACCTTCTTCACGTTCTTGCCACGCTTTATCTACGACCGCTTGATTAGCTAGACGTGTTGGAGAATATTCTTCAGCTGTTCGTTTGACATAATCTGATGGGCGAATACCTGTTATATTAGAAAGCGATTCACCTAACTGGGTGCCAACACTTTCCCCCATACCTAGCTGGCCAATGATGTCTGCTAGACCAGTAATAGACCCAGGTACTGAAGCTACACCGCGTTTAATATCAGTAACAAAATCACCAGCAGTGCCTTTGTTTTGGTTAGCTGCTATCTTGGCTTGACGTTCTTCGTACAGTTTTTTTGCGTAGCCATATATTAATTCTTGCGGTGCTTTTTCAGGACCGTTAAATTCATATACGTGACCGTCAGGACCTTTTACTTTATAAACAGGCATGTGCAACCTTCAGCGAATTATGTTTTATGTATTATACAACAATACTACGAGGTAATTTGACTAAAACCTGCGTACGGGTCTGCTGCTGGTGTAGCACTACCTGCTCCACCTTTACCGATTGACATTGCCCATTCCTCATATGATAATTTCTTAGGACTTCTGCTTGTTGGGAATGGGTTTTGTTTAGCGTAGTTTTTCTCGTAGTCGCCATAACCTTTTATTAATCCTTGGTCAGCACGTTGGTCAGCTCCGTACATACCACCTTGGAATTTAACTATTTGATATGCTAGTTTTGATACTTCGTCAGGTGCTAGTTCAGGATGTGCTTTGTGAACTTGCTGTGCTACTTTAGCAATCATTGCATCTTCTTTGCCATACCGAGCGTTAGCACCAGTTTGTTCTATATCTGTTTTAAGCAAATCAACTTGAGCTTTAAATATTTCTTTAGCTACTTCGTTTTGTTGGTCCGTTGTTTTAATACCTAAATTAGCTAAGTTCATACGAGCTGTTTTTTCTGAGTTTTTTGCATCTTTCAAATCAGCTTTGTTGCCTGTATATGTGGCTTGGTTAAACGCATTTGTAGCCAATGCCAATGCGTTGCCTTCTGAACGAATCTTCTCTAATTTAGCCTCTTGCTTGTCAGTAAGTTCAGCGCTAGTTCTACCATAAGCACCTAAACCACTAGCAAGGCTACCAATGAACGATGGAGGAGCCTCACCAGGTTTAGTTGGTTTTGATACCTGTTCAGCAAAGGCAAAGAAAGGCATGGCTTCATCAAGCTTAGTACCTTTTTTGTATTTTGCTTTAAGGTCTTTAAGTTCTTCACGTTGTGTTTTATACATGTCAGCGTCAATGCCAGCATCTGTTGCTTGCTTTTTATTACGGTCGGCAATCTCTTCGTATGTATAAGGTTGTTTAGTTACTGGGTTTAGTTCACTTGCAAGTATATTTTGTAGTTCCTTATCATCGTAAGGTTTAATCTCATACCCTTTAGCAATAAGCGCATCAATCCCTGGCATACTTTTTGTAGATACAGAGGCACTTTCTCTGCCACCGCCAAGGTTATAATCAGCTTCATTATATACAGGTTTATTACCATCTACCTGTGCCGCCACCTGTGCCGCCGCTGCTGGAATACCTAATACTGGTGCTTTTTCTTTTAACGAAGGGAGCTGTTTAGCTTGGTAATTTGCACGTGATGGGAAGATTGAGTTAAGTGAATCATCACCAATTCGAGCTTTTGTAATAGCATCAGTTTGACCTTGTTGGCGTTCATTAAGAATACGATTTGAACGTTCATACATAGACTCAGGTGCAGCTACCCTAGATTTAAGTTGGTTATTTAATGCAGATGCACGGTCCAAATAAGTTTGTTTAGGTATACGTCCAGCATCAAAATCTGCTTTTACTTGTTGGAATTGAGCAGCAATTTGTTTTTGAAACGCTAAATCTTCAGGGGCTTTTGCTACTGTAAATGCTCCACCTACTTCACTACCAACTAAACTACCATTAGTAGTACCATCAAAACGAGGCACTTCACCACCTCTATCAAACGCAATGATGCCACCACCTGCCATGCCTTGTACTGGTAAGTTTGAAGGCAGTGTGTCTACCCCTTGGCTTTCCGCTTGTTGCATTACTTGCTGGGCAATAGGTGGTTGTTGTGGTTGTTGAGCAGCCATAGCTTGTTTAGCTTGTTGGCTTTCTTTAATCTTTTGTTGTAGTAATGGCACACCGATATAAGGAGGAACAGTACCGTTTTTAATCGCTTGTTGTAGTTGTGCAATAGACAGCTTAGATGCCTGTGTCATTACACTCATAGGATTTTGATTAAGCATGTTTATTCCTTATAGTTCATTACGTCATGGTAAGCAATTGCATCAATACCATCACCGCGTTTACTAATATGTTTAGTACTACCACCAGCTTTAGCCCCGACTAGTTTTGACAACCCATACGCACCCGCACCAAGACCTGCAATTTGCGATGCCATGCCAGGCTGTGCCTGATAGGTTTGTGTTGATGTAGACTGCATCGGTAAGCCGCGTAGTAAGTTACTCATGTTACCAAGTTGCATCATTGGGTATTGTTGAGCAGTAGCGTAATTCTGAATTGCTTGGTTAATCTTAGTTTGTTCAGCCGCTTGCTGCTGTCCACCCATTTGGTTCTGCAAGTTAATAATATCTTTTTGTGCGCCAAATTGTTGCTGACCTAATGCACCTAGTGCACCTGCCGCTTGACCTAACTGATTGTAACCTTGCAATGCAGCTTGTTGACCTTGTAGATTTAAACCAGACCCATACTGAATATTCTTTTGGGCTGTATCGTAAGCGTTTTGGTAGCCTGTACCAATCATTTGGTTCATTGCTGTGTTCATGTTACGGTTGTTTTCAGAAGCCATCAAAGCCTCACGAGAACCGCCAAACGCACCTGCCCTAGTAGCATTACCCTGCTGCTGTTGCCCTGTAATACCGTATTGACGGCGTGACTCATCTAGTGCTGGGTTAAGCGCATTTTGTAAATATGGGTTCATAAATGCTTGTGTAGCACCTGGGTTTGTTGCCATACCGAAATAGTTATTACCAGCTTGACCAGCTTGACCTGCTACGCCTAATGAACCTAAACCTGCCATACCAGCCATCTGTGACGCTTGACCAAATTGACCTGGAGTTTGTAAGTTTTGTGCGCCTTGGAAAGACTGTTGTTGCATAGGACTAAACCCAGCAACGTAGTTATTCATGTTTGTGCTATATGGTGTGTAACCCTTAAATCCGCTTACTGTACCGTTAGGGTTAAAGTTATATATTTGTTGTTGCGCAGAGCCAAGCATTGACTCTACATACGGCTGCACGTACTCAGGTAAGTTTGAGTTTTGAACTGTAGTTTGTGTTGGAGGAGCAGGGTCACTACCACTACCGTAGCTTCTAAGTTTACTACCAGCTAATTGTTTTGTAGCTGAAGCACCAAATGGCTCTCCAAAAGCGTATAGGTCTTTTCTTGAATAACTCATATTAATTTCTCCACTACTGTCTCAGCAGCAATAAGTCCAACTTTTTGTCTATATAATCTAACTCTTGCCCCAGAAGCGTACGCTCTAATTTTAGTAGCTCCTTGGGTTTTAGCCCATGAAATAACTTGGTTAAATGTTTCTTCATCCACAACACATCTACCACCTACAGTAGTCATCGTTGCAACCCTGTGATTAGGAAATGAGCTTACTTGGATTGTTGCTGCCCCTATAATCTTTTCATCTTCTACTGCTACTAATAACGTTTGTGAGCCATTAACTAACTGCATCTTTAATTGGTCCACTGTGCAATCAGCACTGCCCATCGCTACGTCAATTGCAGACTTAATAAACGGCCCTACTACATCCCACATTTGATGTACATGAATTGGGCTTACTGATTGTATTGTTATCATGCGGGCATGTATTTCTGAGGTTTAATTTGTTTACCCTGTGCCTTTTTACCTGTTCTAGCTGTACGAACTTTGTCCATCATAGCGTATAAGTGTTTAGCCCCTGCATCCGTTGAGCCATTACCTAAGTGACTGACTACGTCAGCTGGTACTACAAACTCGCCATCTGCCAAACGTGCTGGTTGTTTATTACCAATTACTGCAGGGATATTATCTGACATACCATCACCAGGACCTTTTAACAATCTTGGGTTACCCCCTGCAGCATACCCGCCAAGACTATATCCAGCGATACCGCCGCTTGCCATTGGTTTTTCTTCTGGAGGTGGTGGAGCGTATGGTGTTTGGTTTGTTATTTGACTAAACACACGGTTAAAGTCTTGTGGAGCTACACCTTGCATCATTGAATCATATGATGGAGAAGCTACTGGCATTGCTGCAGGTGCCGCTGCATTAGGGTTGTACTCCGCCATAGGTGGTTGTTGGGTTTGATACTCTTGTTGGTACACTTCAGGTTTAATTTCAGCTGCTTGAGGGGCAGCCGTACCGCCACCCATTTTACCGCCGCTTGACTCCATTTGACTTGCCATTTCAGCACCCATTTTACCACCAGGTACACTTCCCGCAGGTTTTCCGTCTGCGCCTATATAGTGGCGTGTATCGTCCGCTGGGTTATATCCAGTCATACCCATAGGCGCTCTAGCCACCCCAGTTCCTTGGGTGTAATACTGCCCTCTATTTGAGTCATAATATACTTGACCGCCTGGAGCATAACGAGCAATACCGCCTTCAGCCATTTTTAATGGAGAACCCATATTTGGTTCAGTTGGTGTTTCATAAGTTGAATTAACTTCTTGTGCACTTATTGGCATTTGGCTTGGTGTCGCGTAGTACGTTCTATCTAATCTACCTTGTGGGTAACCCATGTTGCCACCCATACCGCCTTGTGCAAGTGATGCAATACCACCTTCAGCGTACTGAGCACTGTAGTATGGGTTAGGAGTAGCGGGCTCATATGGAGTAAAGTTATCAGGGTCATAGCCGTGAAGTTTGCTTTTTTCTTGTTTAGGTAGTTCTGGAATTGGTCTAGGTTGTAATGAACCCAACCCGTAACCTGCCGCACCTGCAATTGCCGCTTTACCTAAATCACCTTGACCAGCATAAAAATCTAAGCCCTTACGAACCATTGACCCTTCTGGCGCTAGCGCTGTTGTTCTTAAATCTAAACCTGGCTCAGTAAGAAATCCTGTAATACCTTGTGAAGCTGTAGGTGCTTGATTTATGCCTAATTGAGCAGCTTTTAATGTGTCTCCAAATGTTTGGGGATTTGCACTTGCCGCTATATTAGAAAGTGAGGTAGATGTAGCTGGATTAGACGCTGCTGTTGAAATACCTGAGTTTATTGCTAATAAATCATCTGAAGCGTTAACCCCTGAATTTAATGTTTGAGCAATAACATCGTCTGTAAGCGTAGCAGCTTGACCTGGAATACCTGCCGCTGCAGTACCTGCCGCCTTACCAATACCTAAAGCACTACCAACTCCGCTCATTGCGCCGCCTGAAAGACCACCAAGCAAAGCACCTTCTAATACGTCTTGTCCTGTTGCTAAAGATGTACCCCCACCAATCGCTGCTCCAATAAGCGCGGCCTCACCGATGCCTCCACCGACGTTATATCCTGGATGCTTTAAAACACCTATACCAAATCTACTATTAAACATAATTTAAACCCTTGTTTATTTGTCCATATATTATCATCATTCTACTGCCGATACAAACGTTATTGAGCCAATAACAGAGGGCACAGCGGGGTGATTCATAGGTGTTGTTTCTATAGGTTGATGCCACATAGAGACTCCTAAAGTTCCGCCAGAGGTAGCGGCTTGGTCAGTACCCCACCATAATCCTACTTTGTCCCCTGCAGTTAATTGAAACACTACTTCTGAGTAACCACATACAAACGATGGCACTCCTGCACTTTTACGGGCAGGTACTGAAAAAATAGTAGCTGAATTTAATACATCAGCGGCGGGGGTAACTCCATTAATTCTAAGCCAGACCGTAGCATCATGTATTGCATTGGTATTGTTTTTAAACTGGATACTATAAGTTATTTTATATATTCCAGAAAATTGAGCTGTGGCTGTGTTATCTACGTTTAATGTAAACCCACTTCCAGCATCTAAAGTATCCCACTGAACAATTGTAGGGGTATTATTTGCAGTAGCGTATTGGTCGTCACTATAAGATGCAGAGATAAACGGAAACTTTAAAAAACTACCACCGCTAGTCCCTGATAAACCACCATTAAAGTTATCTACCTGTGCAAAGTATAACCGTAGTGCATTGGAGAATTGGTCTTGATATTGTTGACTGTATTCAACAGGCCCAATTGGTAAGTTTGGTGCTTTGGATGGACGAAGCGGTATGGTTTTTTCACCTGACATTATCTGCGCCCATCTGGTCTAATATCAATACGCGGCATACCTAACTGCCACCGACACCCTACTTGATTTGATTCAATACGGAACGCTAACTGACGACCACGCAAGCGGGTATATACCTGGCCAGTAAACTCTTGTATGTTGTAAACTTGACCAAGACTATAATTATCTGCACTGACTACTGCTGGACTATCTGCTTGTCCATATGGTGTCCCTGAGTTTACCCGCGGACGTACTGTCATTGTTACTGTAGCGTTATTTATTGTTGAGCCGTTAAAGTTAATATCAGGCAGTATGCGCCACACAAAGCCAAAGTTATGCCCGTCACCAATATCAAAGTCTGATGATTGGATATATGCATTAATTGGCAATGTAACTGCAGTTGAGTTGTCGTCTACCCCAAATTCATGGTAAAGCAAATGATTGTTATAGTCTGCTGCAATTGGGTATTGGCCTCCAGCGTCAAGCCAAGCTGTTCGTGCCATATTGCCGTAGTACCAAACACGGTCTACATAGTTATAAATTACATACTTATCAATTACATTATTACTACTTGAGTTACTTACATAAAACCACCATACCTCATTGTAGCCTTCATTACCGCCAGCAAAAATTTGATAGCCTTGGTTTATGTTAATGTCATTAAATATATATTGATGTAATGCGCATGGTAAAGTTTCCACACGACCTGAATACATATAGAACTTGTCAATACCCATCCAGTAAGTAACGTTGTTTACAGTAATCATAGAATTAGGTGACATGACAGATATATTATCCATCAAAATATTAAAGCCCCATACATAAGGCGCACCTAAATACTGCATTGAGTACAGCGCTGAGTCAGTCCATATTAGAATTTCTTGGCGTGTTGCACGTGCGCCCATAATATAAGAACCACTAGTTAAAGCAAACTCACCTGACTGATTAGTAACTTCTGGTACCCACTGATATGGATTTATTTGGTCTGACCATCTTACAAGCATTGGATTAAATGGAGTATTTGGCGTTCCATTAACATATGAGTTTGCACCAAAAGCAATTACAAACTTTTGAATAGCTGAAGTAATTACTTGGTTTGTTGTAGTTGGCACATATTGGCCAGCGTAGCCGTTATTAATAGATAGCTGTGTAAGTGACTGTGCTCTTGTGCTGGTGGATAAATCCTCTTGCCAATAATAAATGCTACCGCCTCTTGGAGCAATCACTAAGTCCTGCCCAAAGTTATCGTTTGACCATAGTCTTAATTGTTGCCCAATGGTACTACCTACAAATGGAGTGCCCCAACCTCTTGGCTGAGTTTTTACAGTTGCGCTAGACCCACCACCTGATACTGTTGACGTTGCACTTGTTGTAAAAGCTACTCTATATGAGTCAACGGTTAATACTGTTATTTGATAAGTGTTGTTTATTTGAGCTGTAGTAAACCCTGCAAATGCAGTAGCGTTAGCAAATGTTACATAATCCCCAGATGCATATCCATGTGCAGTCTGAGATACTGTAACTAAGTTTGAGCTATTAACAGCAGAAAATGGTGAAGCGCCTAAGCTTGTAGTTACTCCAACTGTACCACCCCAAATACCAGCACCCCATCCAGTGCCTGTTGTAAATGTATCAAGACCAATAGGAAATTCATATGAGAGTACTACACCTGTCCCACCATTTCCTGAGTTCCCTGCATTAGCTGAAATTGGGAGTTTTATGGTATATGATGTTGACGATATAACAGAATGGATTGGGTAGTTTTGATTAAGTATGGATGACGTAATATTCCCGCCTAACCCTAATGCATTAGCTATTGTGATGTAGTTGCCAACGGCTATTGTGTATGTAGTTGAGTTTAATCCAGTGTCAGTTACAGTTAATAAGTCAGAACCTAATGTAATGCTAAACGGGCCGTTAACTGGAGACTGAAATACAATTGGAGTGATATCGTTGTAAGCACCGCCAGATGCAATGTAGTATTTTTTACTCGTGCCAACGCCAAGGTAACTTGTACTATTAAGCGCAGTCCAACTCCAAAGACTTCTTGCAGTGCCTAAATAAGCATCGCTTAAATATAAAGACCAGCCACCAATCTTTTCAGGAAAGCCAGAACGAAAGCGAACCTTGTCCCCGTCATACCAACCGCCTTCATTGGCATAGTCAGTACCTTCACGGTTAAGTCCTGGTCTAAATGCTAGTTTTTGTAATGGCATGGCTACTTTCTATTTTTGTTTTTTCACATAGAACAGACTGCGCTCACCGAATAAATAGAATCCAATGACAGAAGCAAAGTTAGATACTTGCTCGTTAACTTCACCGTCACCAATAATTGCAAGGTAGGCCCATGTCGATAGCACGATTATACCAATCAAAGGGCGCATTAGTCGAATGATTGCCTCTACCCAAGGATAACTAGCATTACCACCGCCAGCTTCGTTCATAGTCTTAAAAAACTCCAGGTCAATCTCTTTCATCTTTGCATACTGCTCGATGGTTGCAGGTTTAAATTGGTCTGGCGCAATGAAACGATTAATAAGTGATTTACCTAAGTCTACTGCTACTGGGCCTAAAGCCGCTAGGATTGTAATCGGGTCCATTAAAAACTCTTCCCTTCTTGAAAGTCTTGCAATGTTAAGCCGCCTGTATATTGGCAGTGCGCTAGCTCTTTAAACTTTACCCAGCGCCCAGCCCATTCAAGTCCTAGGCTTTCTGCAATCTCGCCACATTTTGTAAATAACGCAGTATCAGCCCACATTGCCTTGCCGTTAACTAAGGGCACGAAATCAAACGCAACCCTCCAATTATGATAGCTTTTGCCTGCCGATGCGTTAGTTACTTTTTTCCCAGGCAAAGTACGGCCTTGTGCGTATAACGCATTTTGTGATGCTGCATCTCTATAAGTTGACGTAATTAGCACATCAATATTGTGTTTGGCGCAAGAAGCAATAAACTGCTCACATAGCGTTTTAACTTTAGGGTGCAGGTCTTCTAGTTTTCTTGAGTTAATCATTATTCAAGGCGTCAATCTTTGCAGTTAATTTTTGTAGTTCAACTAACAGCTGTTCTTTTGTTGGCTTGTTAACTGGGTTCTCTGCTAGATGTTTAGCAAATTTTTCTGCTCGGATTACATCAGCTTCTTCTTCAGTAATTAGAATAAAATCAGAAGGTATTAAGTGGTCTTGAGAACCATCTAGTGGATACGCCCATAGATTATGGTTTAAATCTTTATATGTTTTCATCATTTATCCTTATGTTGTTAATTCTACCCAAGTTAATGAGCCAACAACCCTGCGAGGGTTTGCTAAATATGTTGCACCCGCTGGGACTATTGCTGTCATATTGTTATAATCGTTACCTGTACCACCATCTTGTCCACTAAACCCAATAAAAACACCATTAACATATATTTCCAATCCAGCATCACTAGTAGAATTACTAACTGAAAACATGATTGGCCTACCAGTATTGTTGGTATAGGTTGTATACCAAGCCCTTGATGCATTTTTATTTACCCATAATTGCCCATACCCGCCAACTCCTAGTATTGAACCTAAATTTGTAGCATCTACTGTAGCAAGTAAGTTACTTCCATTCCAGCCAATTTTAACAGTATTGCCTAGCTGCCCAAATCCAGTACCCTGTTGAACAAGCGGCCCTGTAGCAAGCCCCCATTGGTTTAGTGTTGCGGTACCTGTCCCACTACCTACGCCTGATGCAATAAATACTGGGTCTGTTCTTGTAATGGTAGTTGACCCAACTAATTGAGAAGTATTCACCTGCCATGTAGTAGCTGTTAATTGGCTTACAATTTGAGTTCCCACTGATATACCAGAACCTGTAAGGAATTGACCAACTGCTACACCACTACCTGCAGTTACTGTAAGTGTTGTACCCGCGCCTGGCGTAGGGGTAGCTAAGTTATTAATTGTACCTGTAAACGTACCTGATGTAGCACCGATGCTTGTAAAGGTAGTGTTACCAAGCGATGTAATTGTATATTGAGAACCAACTACAAAACTTCCAGCGGATACTGATGCACCTGTTGTCGATGATAATGCGCTACCAAAAGCTCCTGGGTTTACTGATGCTAAACCGCCAGCGCTTGTATTACCTGCCACTTTAGTAATTGTGCCTGTTGGTGCTACATTATTTAAGGTGGCATTGTTTAACGTCACCCCACTCATGGTCCCACCAGTAACGGCAATATTTGCATCACTCTGTGTTCCAAGCGTTCCAACCAAGGCCGAGATGTTAGATGCCCATAAGACGTTAGCTAGTTGCAATGGTGAAGAATATGAAACCATCGGGGTGCGAACAGCGTTGACTACCCCAAACCCTGAGTCATTGGTAATGTTTACCCAGCCGCCTGCTGCTAGCCCTGTTGCCGCTATTGCTGCAGCACTTGCCGCTGTTTGATTTAGTAATGGGCCGTATCCAATAAATGATACTGGGCTTGATACTGAACCAATTGTTTGCGGTGGACCACTAATTGTCCATGATAATGCTGAACCGCCTGTAATCTTTGCATTGATTGAAGCGGTATTAGCATATAAGTATTGGGAGCTTGTAATTGTGCCTGATACAGAGCCTGACACTACAGTCAGTAAGTTGCCTGAAATGTATCCTGTAAAAGTTGCGTTACCTGCAGTGCCAGTACCCCAGCCAGAAATAAATATACCATCTCTAACATTGTTGCCGTTAATATACTGACCCAAACTAAGTGTATTTAAATAATAACCTGGGACGGGTTCACTTCCTGGAACGTAATACTTACTTGCAACCACAACGCCAGATGTGCCAGTGATAGCTGTAATAGCTCCTTCAAAAGCGGCTGCGTTAGCTGTATCGGCAGTAGGTTCGCCTTGA
>Ga0181347_1000543_pt1 | contig 12547 bp, 14 predicted proteins | sample Su13VDMM110SN_FD_130102 | JGI IMG/M metagenome (GOLD analysis project Ga0181347, IMG submission 130102) | Freshwater viral communities from Lake Michigan, USA - Su13.VD.MM110.S.N | ecosystem: Environmental > Aquatic > Freshwater > Lake | place: USA: Michigan | collected 2013-07-16
CGGCCAGCATAGTTCAAGGCCCTGTTGCGATCTTTCCAGTCGCCGCCGGCCAGTTGAGCCTGATCCTGATACCACGAACTGCTAAAGATATGTCCACAACTACGACAACTGAGATTACACAGATTGCTGAACCTGATGTCCCAGTAACTCATTTGAAATTTGCCATCATCAATGCGTTTGACGTGATGTCCATGATGCTTGTTGGCACTCCGGCGGCCTGAAAAAAATCCAGACTCTTCTTGTTCATAGCAACGGTTACAGGCAGGATTGAATCGCTCATTCAACATGTCTTTGCGCAACTCACGCATGGGTGCATCTCGATAAATGTCTTCCAGAGTCTTGAAGCGAGTGTTGCCCACTGGATAGGCCATTTCAGCATGACAACAAGGGTAGGCTTCACCAGTGGGGTAGGCATGCAAGTGTATCCAAGGATAGATGCAGAATGTTTTAGAATCTTTTAATAAAAATTCTTCACGTTCATTGAGTTCAGTAGGACGAACTAGATCGGTTGAATTATACTTGTATTGAGTCATACCATGCGGTCAAGTTTTTAAATGTGGCCTGGAAGTTTTTGTTTCTACGCTGATCATATTGTGTATAAAACTGGCGGAAATCATTGAGTAACTTGGGCATTTCAAATGATTCGCTGTGCGGAGTTTTGACTTGATCCAAATAGTGTATCAATCTATTTGTATGGTTGATTTCGTGTTCGTGCATATAATCTTGGTCGCGATGTTTGTTCGCCCATATGATCAAGCGATTACGATAATATAACTTTAAATGCTCAGGTAAGACCAACGGGCTCTGAAAACTAGGAAAACGTAAAATATTCAAGGTAAAGTTCACACGATCACGACCATATACTTTTTTCAATCGAACCAACTGATCCAAAAACACATCCAGGCTGTCCAAGCACAAGGCATTGATGGTGCACATGACATGAATAGCACGTATGTGATCATGCTCGAGAAGTTCTTGAAGATTATGCATCCATAGATCATAATCAAGACCGTCTCTAATATATTCGGCCTGTGCCTCAAAGGCTTCGTTGCTGGTGTAGATTTCCAAGTGTGGAATGTCTCGAGTCTTTTCAATAAACTCCAACAACTTCAAACGATCCATGCCCAGATTTGAGTTGATGGCCAGGCGAGTTTGACTCCGGCCCTTGTTGGCTTTGAACCAATCTATCAGCCGCCACAACTCACCGCTCATGGTGGGCTCGCCGCCGGTTATGCGGAGTTCTTGTAAGGTCTTGTGTAGGTCAGATTCCCACCAGGCAAAGAACGCATCCACGTATGGATTGATTTCTCCAAACTTGTACTGCTGAGCACTTTCGTGTTGGTGTGTAAAATGATTACGACCATCACTGACAAGACCTTGATAAGCACCATTGTTTTTGATATCCTTGACCCAGGTACTGCTGAAAGCAGGATTACAATAGCTGCAAGCAAACTGGCAGGTACGATCAAATGCTATTTCCAGTGTGCGAAGATTCACGTCTTCTCGTGCTGGCGTGGCAAATGCCTGATCAAGAGCCTCCATGGGATATATTTTGCTCTTGTACACCCGGTCGCTGACAGCATCTACTCCCATGTCTTCAATCTTCCAGCAGTACTCACAGCCAGGCGGACGTTCGCCGGCCAGCATTTGCTCACGGTCTTGTTTCTTCTGATCAGTGTTGTGTATGGCACTGGGATTGGTCTTGATTGCTTGGGCATCAATGGCATGTGCCGGTGGATGATGGCAACTGGTGGTCTGACCCGACCCCAACCATATGGTGGCATTGTACCATTTGGCTGCACAAAAGCTGGCACTTTTCGTGTCTAATACCTGTTGCCGGAATTCCAAATCATTCATACCAATTGTGCTTTTTGAGAAATTGAAAAAATTGGTCTGGAAATTTTTGCCTAATTTCCGAACGCATGTCAGCAAGATGTTGTTGATTGTATTTACATACAGTATAACATTCTTTAAGAAATTCCACAAGATCTTGCCGGCACAAATCTTCTACCACTTGGGCTATGCGTGCTATACGGTCTTGGCTGTGGACAATCTGATCAAATGACTCATCAATCAGGTGACCAAATGACCGAAATCCCAAATCATGCATGTCGCGATAATAACCTTGATTGGCCGCTGCTATCCAAGGATGTGCCATGGCCACGGGCTTCCAAATTTTTTCTGTTCTAAAACTGTGAGGATACGCAAACACAGTTTCTGTTACCACGCTGAAGTAGGTGTCAACATAGGCTTCTGGTTGTATATAAATTTCACCCCATTCGTTGTTGAACAACACGTATTTGACAAATTGTTTATCTGACTCAAGATTATTGATCCTGTCTCTATAGGTCACGTATTCATACTGCGGCGGCAACAATTTTATTTCATGCGGTTGTCCTATTAAATCTATTCCGTTATGTTTAAATACTATATTGGAGGAATAGCCCACTGTCAAATCTAGCCAGCTCCATAGACTCTGATCCAACAGGCCAGACAATCTAAATCGTTCCATTAGATATTTTCTATGAGTGCGATTGCGTCCGTTCAAAAAAAGGAATTTGTAAGGTTTCGAGGACTTATCATAAATCTCCGGAGATCTTGCCATGGCCTGTATATTTTCTTTGTAGTCCATGATTTTGGGTAAAAAACTGTCATACCTCAAATAAGGCCACGATTCGTCCATGTCGCCGCCGCCGACTAGCAAAATTTTATTTTGTTTGATCAGATCTGTACAAAGATGCACCGTTTCACAATGGTTGGCCAAGGTCTCTGATCCTTCGGCTGGATTACAAAGCACGACCTTGATGGTATCGCTTTGGACCAATTCTCTAATACGTTGCTTGTTAAAGTTAAACTGGGCCCGACCTATGAGATAAATGGCGCCTGGACAAATATTGTGTAAGCCAAAATCATAAAATTCTTCGTCTGCCCAAGGCAGTAACAAATCGTATACTTCACCAAACACATCAACTATCAGTTTACGATTGCCGAGCATGATACTCGCATTCTCGCCACCAGGTGCCCATTTCAGGAAATGTTCGCAAAAAATCTGTGCCTCGTCGGCGATCATGTTCGGCGAAGAATCTATAAAAATCAGCCTTGTTGCGTGCGATATAATCTGTATCCAGTTGTTGGCCATCACGCATCCAGGCTATGTCTCGATCCAGTCTGGCTATTTCATAATCCTTGAATCCCTGGAACATAGTGTCTTCTGTTTCTATCTGACGTATCATCCAGGCCCAGAGATATTCCAACTGTTCTACATAGCTTTCTGGCAAAATCTGCAGGCTTTGCCAGGTAGGTTGCCTAAGCACAGGTGTATCAAACCAGACACGTTGATAAGCCTTTGAATATATTTTCCGTAGACCAATTATACCCGCAAACAAATTTTGAAGTCCAGTGACACTCAAATTGTTCATGGTCACAATAAATGTTATGCTGTTGCGTCCTGGAATCTCTGTCAAGAATTGATTCACACGGTCCCACAACACATCAAAATCTAATCCGTGTCTGATATACTCGGCTTGATCACCAAACGTGTCCAGACTCACATACTGCATAAAGTGTTCAATCCGTTCACCCGCACATAATTCTTTTACATAGCCCTTGTACTTTTGCCACGACTTTTCATCTACACTAAAGTTTGAGGTCACGTTGAGATGTAGGTCAGGCTTGGGGTTAGCCAACACATAATCAAATACTCTGTAGGTATTCCGATCCAATAGAGGTTCGCCGCCGGTCATCCTGAAGTGTTCGAGCTCTGGGTACAAGGTAGGCCACCATGACCAAAAGGCTTCTACATAGGGGTTGTGTTCACGAACAGGTATAGGACGGTTGCGACCAGTAAAGTAACTAGGATCATTGTGTCTATTGCTAGTAGGGTAAGCGCCATGCTGATCCATTTCTTGTTGCCAAGTTGAACTAAATTGAGGGCTACAGTAGCTACATGCCAAATTACAAGCATGATTAAAATTAACTTCAACATAACTAGGTAAGACATCTTCATCTCCTGTGCTATTCATAATAGCGTCAAAGTCTTTGGCGGCCCAAGGCTCGCCACTACGGTAGTGTCTGTCACTGAGTTTACCGTTGTCTTCCATGGCCCAACAATATGAGCATTCACCGGGGCGTTCCTGTTTTAACATGATCTTACGTTGTTCTTTTTTGTAAGGAGTGTTGTGCAAGGCTGATGGATTGTCTGCCAGCAGTTCTGCAGGTATAGCATGCAACGGCGGATGATAACAGGAATTGTTAAGCCCGGTGGGCAAATGTAAACTGACCTGTTTCCATTTGGCCAAACACATTGCTGAGCCAAGATTCTCTTTCATCTCTTCTGCACTGCTTAAAAATTTTGATTTGAAGTTGTTATTAACTTCGTCGCCCTTATTGGTCATTGTTGAAACACTCGGTTGAAATCATTGGCTTTCAAGTCCTGGAGTAAGTTACGGTTATGCTCTAGTTTAGGTAGCATGGCCGTATACATGTCTTCTAACTCTTTGTGTGTTCGTTTGGCTAGTGTTTGCACTATTGCTATTATAGCACGAACTTGACAATTTGGAGGATCTTCTGAGTAACCTTCGTCCCAAAATTCGTGAAACGTTTCAAATCCTAATCGGCGTAAATTGTGTATTAAATTCTGCGGGCCTTGTACAATAAACGGTGTCCGCATCAACATTGGTCTCCAAATCTTTTCGTCTATATAAAAAGTTTGTCCAGAATAAAAACTTAGATTAACCAGTTCCACAAAAAATTGAGGATAGCGATTTATAAGACCCAAATTTGCCGGAACACTGATAGTGTCCTGGCATGCAGACAAATCTAAAGTCAACGGTCCTGCCGACAAAAGTCGATGAGCACGATCAATTTCTACTGCCGTGGCACCATTGGCCATAAAAGTTTCAAGCCCGATGTGCTCTCGATGATACGGTTCAGTCGCACTGCAATGATAACTTTGTACGGTTTGATGTGCATGCTCGGCGTACAAATAACTGGCCAAGTGTAATCTGTGCTGATTGCTGTGTCCTATAAAATGACCAAAATGGTGTAGATTATCAAATTGTTTCTCTGTGGGCGGGTTTGTTTTGAACAGAGCTTGTGTAGCCGTTAACTCATACTCCTGATGCGTGTGACGAATTTGATATTCTGCGTGTTGTTCTAAGAAGTTTGCGGTTTCTATTTCAATCGCCTGCCTGGGCCAATTTTGTGCTGTGCATATACGGTCTAATAGATCATACAGACCCACGTGGTCAGCACATGGACCTTCGCCATTTAGACTGATCTTGACAGGTTGCTCACGCCGAAGCATAGCAGATATAATGTCAAGGACTGCTTGATCTTTGTTCCAAATTTTACCGTCTATTGTGATTATTTTTATCATGAAATGTGCCCAGCTAGACCATGTACCAATGACGAGTATCCATATCTGTCAGATTTGCCTGTTTTTAAAAGTTTTTAAAACATACTGCGATAATAGTTGGGCATAAATTTTTTGCCCAGCTGAATTAGGAAATTTGTTATCGTGGCCTATAAGTTGGTTGTTGTTTTTGCTGGCAATTTGTAGTAATGTTTCAGCCTGATAGAAACAATTCCAATCTATTAGCTGATACAGGTGCTCGAATCTTTTAAATTTAGTGTACGGCCTACCGTATAAAAACACGTAGGGCTGACCAATTGATTTTAAAAATCCTTGCAGACTTATTTGTCGTATGATATCAGTTTCTAAGATTTGCGCAAATCCAACTGCTTGATGATACTGTTTAAAAAATTTACCCACACTGTCGTTTTTATTAGATCGATACCCAGCATTCAAAATCCAGTTTTTGTCAACGTAATCCTGATCGTTGATTGGATAGACAATTTTTCCTGGCCAATCGTTTACACTACTTTGATACTTAGAAGTATTTTCAGAGTCATAGTAATTGTCGATATTGTTGACTCTTAATCCAGTGTGCGTTGATTCACCCCACATGATTAGTACAAGATCATATGTGCGCCTGGCCAATTCTGAAATGGTAGTTTCGTGTATGTAGGCATTTCCTGCACCAGCGACACTTAGGTTAACCAAAGTGGAGTCAAGTTCTTTATTAAGGTAGTAGGGCCAAGTTTCGGGTCCTCTGGAGTTACAGGTACCATTTACTAAAATATTCATTGATAGTTTTCATCTAGCCAAGTTCTTGATATCTTGCACAGAGAAGTCAACGGCAAACTATCCACTTGTTTAAGCAAGTAAGGAAAACAGTGAGTATTGACACTGACTAAAAATTTTTGTATCTGCAGTGGGCTGTAATCACCAACATATAAACATTTAAACCGATCTTTGCCAAATACTACACAACTTTTGAGCTCTGAAAAATGGCGTATCAATTGTTGTTCTATACTCAACGGGTTTATTTTATAACCGTTTATGTTGATTTGATCTAAATGGCGTCCTAAAATACGATAGTAACCAGACGAATCTTGTTCTGCCAGATCTCCGGTATCAAACCAGTCTGGTGCAAACAAAGTTGGGCCACGAATCAGCAAACGATCATTGATAATTTTTGCGTCGACACCGTCGGGCAGGCCCACAGTGCCCATGCGTTGTTCGCCATGCAAGGGGTTGGTAAAACAATGACTCAATGCCTCGGTCATACCAAATGCTTCAATTACCGGAGCTTGAAACTTATCTCGAAGATGTTGATACAAGGTATTGGGCAGTGCGGCACTGGCACTTCGTATAAATCTAGGCGGATCAATATCCAGATTACTAATGACTCGGAGTATGCCCGGAACTGCTGTTATAAATGTTGGGGAAAACTTTGGTAAATTACGTATTTGATCCAAGGACAAAAACTTCATATCGCACCCCGCCATCGTGGTTGCCCAAAAAAACCCTTGCCCGTGTGCATGGCTCAAACTCATTACACTTACATATCGGTCATTGGCTGTGATATCATATGAGCGACATATGGTTGTGGCCATATTATCTATTTGACTTTGTGAAAAACTATAAAATTTGCTATCTCCGGTGGTGCCAGATGTGTACCAAAACACTCGTTCGTTTTTATAATCACCACCCACTCGATACTGTTCGTTGTCAGGAGTGATCAACAGGCTGTAATCTGATTTTTCTATTAGATATTTTTTCCGTGCATCAGTGGCCGATGGTTCAATAATCATAATGCTGTAATCCGTGAGATCCTTAATGTAATCTTGCGGATTTGAAACACATAATACTGCTCGTTTCATTAATTACCCTTGGATTGACTGATTTCATTACGATACTTGTAACGAAGATATCGTATACTTGCAATCCTTTGATTATAAAATTCTGTCACATCTACATTATCAAATACCGAACTGCGCATGTCACTTAATTGTTGTATTTTGGCCAGTCCAACACTTTTTGTAGCTTGGTCTAATATGTTTCCAATACCGATTCTCTTGTGTTCGGGCATGGCATTATTGGCCATGACAATATTGAAAACCGATGGAACTTCGATGCCTTGCTCTTTGAGTGTCTTTAGTGTTGGATTGGTTGCATATCTCGTCGGGCAACTAACAGCAACGGCTTTAATTTTAGGATTTATTTTTTCAAATTGTTTCACGACAGACATACGTTCAATGGCAAAATTGATACCATTGTTGCCGGCCATGTTTACCACAGCGTCATAGTTTGATTTAAACATAATCAAACGACTTGATAATCCGTACTTTTCAGCAATGGCCATGGCTGTGAGATGTGATACATTACCAAAGCCTACAGTACCCACTGTGATTTCCTCTGTGCCTTTTAAACTGGCTACATCTCCAACACGGCTAGCTGTTGATGAAATCACTGCCCAGCATGCATCACCAATGCTATGAACAGGGCGATAATCATGTTCTTTAACAGTGCCCGAATCAATATTATCTACAAAGGCTGCATGAATAATTGCCAATCGTGATTGAGGACGTTCGTTCATAGTAATCAATGCAATTACACCCTGTGCTCCTGGTTTGAGTTCCATGACAAATGCATATTTTTTTTGTTCTGTGTTGGCACGTTCTAACACCTTTTGAAATGCCGCATTGCCGCCGTGGCCGGCACTGTATGGAGAGTATACCGTGATTACTTCTTGTGCCATTACTGGTAGTGTTAAAAACAACAACGTTAAAAATTTAAACACAATTACCAACCTTCCTGTTGTCGGATCACATCAATCTCCTTGACCATTACACCCAGGTTGTGCCAGTTTGATCTGTAGTGTTGTTTAAAGAATTTACTTTCTAGGCCTAGCATGGTAACCATTGGTAAATCTAGTTGTGTAGCCAAATCTTCTGCAACACGACCTGCTACTATTTCTGGATTTTCATCCTTTACTGTTGCCCATAACTTTTCTAATTCTGCAAAATCTTGTACTGTACGATAGTCCCATTGAGGAGTGATCATGGTCATGTATGTTCCCATGCGACTTCCTGCTATGGCCCAGGTACCATTATCTACGTCTCGACCCACGTTGTGCCAAACGGTTAAATGATCGAAATTGCGTTGGTGTACACGTTGTTTAAATTCTTGTAGGGTAGGGCGAGTGCCTTTGTTCAAGCACATCTTTACACCTTCGCGGAATCCTGCTCGCCAGGCCTGGAAAGCCGAACCATTGGGGTATGTGGTACTGTAGCAATCGTGCATGGCATGGTAGTTGGGATAAAAACAAAACTCTACATCATTCTCCACTGTGCCGTCGCTCGCTTCGTGGGTACGCATGGCATAGACAAATTCTTTAGACCATACACTTAGTCCTCCATTACCGTACATGAGTCCATTTACGTGATTTCTGGCACGCCATCTGTAAACACAAACAGAATCGTTGTCATTTAAATCAAGTGTTAAGTTAAAAAACTTAGCGTCGGGAATGTTATCGCCATCGATTAGTACAAACCGATCTGTAGTACTAGTATCGGCGGCGGCCTTGTGTGCAGCATCACTGCCTTTGACTCCATCAACACGTTGAACCCACGGTACCATGTTTTTGATTTTCACCCAGAACTCCTCACGTTCGGGTTCATCATAGGTGAGATATATGCAGTCTAGATCTGCTACATCAATGCGTTTCATTTTGAACCATGCTCCATTTTATGTGTGTTTGATCTGTGTCAACAACCACGCATATATCGCGAGGATCGCATGTGGTACCATTCCGGTCGTTGGGTTGTAATTTTTTAACAGTGATCGCCGATTTGATATAGGTAAGTTTATCATTAATTATCTTAACATTAAACGGCGCCAATGCATAAGTTGACGGATCCACTTCTATGTAATTACCAGGCAACACCTCCATGCTGTAGATAATAGGAGATCCATCATCGTTGTGATACAATCTATAGAATATGGGTTTAGGTTCCGGAATATCTTTCAAGATCGACCAAAATTCTTCCTCAGTCATGTCACTCATCTTTGGCCTTTTGAAGATCACGTTTTTCTTGGATGGTCAAATGATCTTTGACTGTTTTGTTGTGCCTGGGATTTGAACACATGGGACAATTGGGAACGCCACAGTCCATGGCATGATGTTTGGCCAAACGGTGTGGTTCCTCTACAACCTTGTTGGCTATGCCGTGGCTTTTGGCAATCTTTAATTGTTTCTCGATAGCGACATGGTCTTTGTGCAACCGTTTGCTGTGTTTAAATTTGTCTTGATCTGTGCTCATGGTTGCCATTCCTTAATGTGATAGTGTAAGAATCCCCACTGAGCCACAGTGTTGATCCTGGCAGGATCCGTTTCCCAAATCAATTCTTGAGTCCAATCTTGTGAGTGCATGGTATTGATATGACGTTTCATGTGTACTATGGAGGGGCCAAGTCCTGTGGGCAATGTGACCTGCTCTGGGCCCATGATCTGTGCGGCCATGGCATAGACCACATCTGTGCTGGCTGTGTCATCGGGGAATTTGAGTAGTGTTCGATAGTCATTCCAGTGCTCAAATATGTTTCGGATCAAATCAAAAAAGTCTCGTGCAGTGTTACTTAGTCGCCAGTAGGTTATGGCATTGTAAACATCGGGCAAGTGATTTTGATCAAATATTTTTCTATACGATCTGGAATCAGCCGGTTCGTCATAGAAGTTCCTGCAACCTTGACTGATCACAACATCTCGCAGTTCAAACAAGGTCCACCAGTGATCTATAGGGCCTGCGGCAATCATGTCTGCTTCCAGTTTTATGGTTTGTCTATAGGGACTCACAGTGAACATCTGCCAGTCGTTGGCCCAGCCACCCTGATCACCATGTGGCAACATGTCTGTGGTCACAATGGTCACGTTGGCCGCAGGATGAAAGTGCAGGATGCTATCACGCAGTTGCCAGGCACAGCGTTCGTATTCTACACCAATGGCCGGGATCACATAGCCACGTCCATGAGTTATTGGCAACAATCACTCCCACTAGTTGTTTGCCCATGGCATGGAAATCTTGACGCAGTTCCATCCAACGGGCCTTGCCCTCACCATTGACAAAATCTACTCTATAGCGATCCTGGTCTAGTTGTGTCAGTTGGTGTTCCGGAGTCAGTGTGGCCAGTTGCCAGGGTATACCAGCGTGATCCAAGGTATGTCCATTTACTATCAACAAGGCAATACTGAGGGCGTGATCGTTTCTGTATGTGGGCGTGTTATTTTTGTAAATGTTTCGGTAGTGAGTCCAGTTATCTCGTATCATGGTCATGGTGTCAAATACAAGTTCTGCCTGGCGGCCTTTGTTGAAGATCATGACAGTGGCCCACCACTGGGGCATACGCACGTCACCAAAATAGTTGAGGCCTTGAAAGTTGTTACATCCAGTGACATCACGGGCCCATCGATGTGCCACAAAGTCTTGTTCACATTCTAACACACCGCGCAGTTGATCCGTGGCTACCACATAGTCTGCATCCAGCACCAAGGTTCGGTCCCATGGACTCAGTCGGTACGCATCCATCCTATTGGTGTTGTGCCAGGTCACTGTGCCTACATTGGCGAAGTGTCTTGATCCACTATCAGTTCTTGAATCGTCAGTGACTATGTGTGTTGGTATGCCAAGATGCCGCTCAATGTTCTTGGCTGACCACTGAGCCATGGCCACATAATCCGTATGCTCGTTGTTGCGGGCAAAGATCAAGGCACCTGTGGTCATCTGTTTTTGTTGAGTTCGGTGTATTCCGTCAACCATGCGTTCATCTGTTCATTGTAACGCTCTTGACTGAGAGCCATGAGTTCCTTGGTATCAATACGTACAGGATTACCGTAAAGGTCTTCCAAGACCACTTCTCCCATGCGACCACAGGTAAAGATGGTGGCATTGAGTTCTGGCCCAGCACGCCACATGCCACCGGCGTGTGCAAAGGTCAGTTTGGCTTGATATTTTTCACGCAGGGTTCTACGTGCGGCCGCGTGCTCAAATCTGGCACGACTGTGCGCGATTAACTGATCAGTATCCATGTGTAGATTATAACAGAAAAAGAGAAGAAAACAAAGCCCCTTGCGGGGCTTTTGGCTAAACAGTCGGACCTTAGGCTACACTAGCCGCAATAGCAGGAGTGCCCCAACTGGCAGAAAGATATGTGGTTGAAGGTGGAATATAGGTGACCAGGGTTGTGGGTGCTGTGCCTGTGATCGTGGTCGACGGACTGTCAGTTGCGGTGCCGCCGTCAATGTTGGCCGTGGTACCTGCTCCCGCACTGCCGTCACTGACCCAGGTGGTGATCAAGGTCAGCACCGTGGAACTGGTGGCCGTGGCCGTGGTGCGGATAAATTCTGTTGTGTAAGGTGCTGTGGGATTGTTGAGCTGGAATATGGTGGTGGGTGAACCGGTCAGGTTGTACCAGCCTGTTGTGGTGGTCAGGGTGGTTTCTGTGCCGCCGGTGCCGCTGAGTCTGGTGGTGCCGGTGTAGCTCTGCGCTGCTATGGTCTGTGCAGCACCGTTGACTCGGCCTGTGAGATTTATGCTCCCCACGTAGCCAGCCAAGGTATTCCAGTCCGCATCACTATCAGTGGCGTTGGAGCTTTTACCATATTTGAGTCGCACAATTCCGCCAGCGTTGAAGAAATATCTCAGTGCATCAGCTGATGCAAAGGTCACTGTGTGCGTAAACGTAATCGTCCAGGCATCTTGACCCGAGCCTGTGGCTGAGATCTTTGACGTAGTGCCGGAAAATACTCCGTATTCTGTGCCCGAAGCCACGGCATTGCCACGATTGAGAGTGATGGTGTTGATGTCGGTGGCCACGTTGGCCAAAATGGCAATAACATTTCCGGTCACTGGTTGTGTGCGGCTGGTCAGGGTTGAACCGGTCTGACTTCCTGCAGTGGCCAGATTGCCTACCAAGGCAGCCCAGCTCGTGGCTGTCACAGTGCCGCCTATGCTGACTGTGCTGAGAGCAGTCTGTCCCCAACCTTTGTCTCCTGAACCTGTGCTCCAGACAGCATTGATGTTGTTGGCACTGGCATTGGCGAAACCATTGTAGTCCGCGGCTTCTATCAGTGATCCTTGTGTGTATGTCATGGTTGTTTCCTGTTTACTTTATGGTTACTATGGCTTCTACTGTGCCAGCTTC
>Ga0181347_1000544_pt1 | contig 12543 bp, 14 predicted proteins | sample Su13VDMM110SN_FD_130102 | JGI IMG/M metagenome (GOLD analysis project Ga0181347, IMG submission 130102) | Freshwater viral communities from Lake Michigan, USA - Su13.VD.MM110.S.N | ecosystem: Environmental > Aquatic > Freshwater > Lake | place: USA: Michigan | collected 2013-07-16
AAATTTGGAATGGACAATACTGTCCAAATAACGGATTTATTGGTCTTGATGTTGTAAATTACAACTATATTCAGTCAGGTTGTTTGTTTAATACATCAATAAATGTACAAATATACCCAAGACCACTCATTTCTCCTGTTGTAAACGGTGTTGTTTTTGAACATACTGAGTATCATGAGATATGTGAGGGGGATACCATTACCGATATCTTTGATGCAGTGTCTGCAAGTGGTGGATATAACGAGTGGTACTCGTTTGGGGACACAACAATTAGTCAAACTTTAAACATTACTTGGGATCAAGATGGAATATTCCAATTTCAAGTGGTTAGATGGGACAATGGATGTGTTTCTAACCCCGAAACCTTCATTATAACCTTAGAATTGTGTCCAAATGAGATATTTTACATCCCAAACACGTTTACACCTAATGGTGATGAGTATAATACCCTTTGGGGACCTGTTTTTACCTCTGGATATGACAAATATGGGTTTAAATTGTTAGTTTTTAACCGTTGGGGTAACATTATTTGGGAATCTAATGATCCTGAAGGTAAATGGGATGGAACTTATGGTAATAAACTATGTCCTGACGGTGTTTATCCTTGGAAAATAGTGTTTAATGTTGGAAATACCGACGAAAAGAAGGAAATACACGGATTTATAACATTAATTAGGTAAAAATTTGACTTTTTAAGTAAACTTTACTAAGTTTTTGGTATAAAAATTAAAAAATATGTTGTTAACGGTAGTTTTAATCATTTTTACGGTAGTTTTAGTAGCAATTGCTATCGGAATGGTGTTTTGGTGGAGAAAATTTGGTAAATCTTTCTTTGAAATGTCTAAAAACCTAACAAAAGTAAACCAAGATATGTTAAAAAACCCAAAAATGGGTAATTTTGGTAACTTTTCTAAGGATTTTGACCAACAATTGAAGGTAATTCAAGATTTTTTAAAGAAAAAGTAACATTTTTACCAAAAAAAAATCAAAAATTTACATAAAAACCCTCTTTTTTTACAATAAATAGGAGGGTTTTTAAGGTAAATTAGTGTTATTTATCTTTTTTTGACGTATTTCAACCTCATAAGGACCTGTATTTGACTTATAATTATCATATTTCCATATCATAGTACAGTCGTCGTGTTCTATGATTCTTTCGTATTTTTTACGTTCAGGGACTTTTTTAATCTTTTTATCGTTCATATATACAAATATAAGGGTTTTTTATTAAAACGCCTAATTTTTCTTGTGTAGTAAATTATACCACTTAAAATATTCCTTCCTATCTTTCATAATTATGTAAAAAAAAATAGAATAAACAGATATTGTAAAAATTAACATATAAATCATGACAATAATAAGTATTTTTTATGGAGTAAAGTAGGTCGTGTGAAAGTTAAGTTTACGTTAAATAAAAAACCCCACTTTTTAAGGTAGGGTTAATGAAAATTTTAAGTAAATAAAAAGGGACAGTAGCGAATTGTCCCTTTATTTGTTACCGTTAACGGTAACGATCCTAAGTAAAACCTTATTGACCTTTGACTAAGTTTACGCATTGTTTTAAATATTCTTTAGCTCTTGGAGATGGGGTGTATTCATCTTCCCTTGTTTGTAAATTCAATACCCTTTCAATATCTTTAACAAGTTCAGTACCGTGTTCATTTTCTTTATATAACTCAATGATTTTATCCATCGATTTATGACAATCACCTGTTGTTTCATCATAATAGTTTTTATTTCTAAACTTATTTAAATGGTTCATCATTTCATAAGCTAAATGGGATCCACCATCTTTAACGTCCTTAAATAATCTAATGTTATTTAATATACCTAAAGTATCTACCATAGAATTAACTCCTGATTGTCTTTTTGTGATTCCTGAAGAATATTTACCAAACTCCTCTGATCTACCAACAATTTCATCTAATGGAATTACATTTTCACGAACACATCTTGGTTTAACTTGTTCCTTCTTTCTTTTGGTTTCTGAATCCTCTTCATTTAATATTCTGTTGGTGATTCTTCTAATATCTGATTCTGAAATTTTATGCATTCTCATATTATCATTTTTTACATAAATATATCGAAATTACTGAATTTACAAATATTTATATTAAAAAATTATTTAACATGATAAATGAATCAACAATAAAACTATTACTGAACAAAATATTAAGGGAGGAATTTTTTAATATTTTATATGAAGACTATTATGGTTCTGTCGAAAATATTGATTTTATTAATGAATCTGAATATCAAGGAAGAAAAGTACAGTTAGGTAAAATAATGCAAGGAGACATAAAAAAATTCAAAGTTTATGTTAAAAACGAAAAAGGCAAGGTCGTTAAAGTTAATTTTGGTTTTGGTGGTAAATCTGCTCATGGTAAAAGAATGGTCATAAAAAAGAATAACCCCGAAAGAAGAAGATCATTCAGGGCTAGACATAATTGTGATAATCCAGGACCAAGATGGAAACCAAGATATTGGGCGTGTAGATCTTGGTAATTATTTAATTACGTATTCTACCGTATTTAAACAATCTAAAGTTTTTTGGTTTCCTCCCCCATAAGAAATTGCACTTTGTAGAGATTCCTGTATATCATTTAATTTACTAAAAATTGATTTCTCTTTATATGGTATTAATTTTCTAATACCCTCTATTCTGTTGGTTTTACCTGTCTGAGATGAGGAGGCACTACCCCAAAACTCAACAAATAAAGAATCGTCACTCTTAATCAGTTTTCCTGGGGATTCGTCATAACCGGCAAACATCCCCCCAACCATAACCATAGATGCTCCTAAAACCAAACTTTTAACAATATCAGAATGTTCTTTAATTGATCCATCCGCAATTATTGGAACTTTTGACTCTCTACTACACCACTCAATCATGTTTGCTTGCCACCCTCGATTACCAAATCCTGTTGAATGGTAAGTGGTACAAGCTGATCCACCACCAATTCCACACTTAATTGCGTCACATCCCCACTCTGTTAGATCTTTAACTGCGTCAGGAGTACAAACATTACCACCAATAAGAAAAACATCAGACATCTTATTTTTAATATAACTGACCATTTTTTTCATTTTAATTGAATGTCCATGTGCAATGTCAATTGTAATAAAATCAGGGATTAAATCTTTCAACACCAAATAATCAATTAACCCATATGAGTCATCATTTACACCAATAGAAATTGATGACACAAGATTCAGTTCTTTCATTGTTTTAACAAACTCAACCTCATCAATATTAAACCTATGTAGAATGTAAAAATAACCCTCCTCAGCGAGTTTAATTGCCAAACTAACATCTATTATACTTTCCATGTTTGCAGGAACCACAGGTAATTTAAATTTAAATTTACCAAACTCACAAGTTGTGTCACATTCAGACCTACTATCCACATAACTAAATTGTGGGATAAGTGTGATGTCTTCGAAATCAAATTTGTTTTTCATTTTTAGTACTTTCTATTTGTTTAATAGTTTCATTAATTTACCTTCTATAAAAAAATACGTATTATTAAAAATACAATCAACACTAATATTTATTAATATGAAATATAATGATCTGTTACTTGAGGACAATAGACGTAGGGAAGTCATAAGAGTTATCGTAAAAGATATCATCTCAGTTTTTAAACAAGAGGAAGATGGGGAATTTTATTTACCCAACTACATAAATGACGATAAAGATTTTTATAATTTTACTAATTTTGAAAACAACTTATCTGTTGAAGTGATTATAAACCCTAACCTTGATGTTGATGATTTTATCGTTGATGGAAATTACTGGGGTAGTGACGATATAATGGAAATTATAATAGATTATAATCCTGATGTAAAAAGTAAAATACTTTATGATTTAGTCGGTGAGTTAAATCAAGTAGTTGCTCATGAAATAAGACATATTGATCAAAGAAATAAAAAAACTTTTGATTTAGATGGGCCGGAAGAAGAGGATCCTTACGAATATTATACTCAACCACATGAAATTGACGCTCAAGTATTTGGGTTCAAAAGATTATCAAAAATTGCAAAAAAACCGTATGAAATGGTGGTTAAAAACTGGTTTGACAAACACAAAGATATTCATAGATTAAGTAATAAAGAAATGGAAGATGTTATAAATATTTTAATAAAGAGTAAATAAAATGGCAAGAATATTCCCACAAAAATACATACAAAAAATAGAAGACATTAAAAGATTAGTATTAATAAGATCTAAATTATTATCTGAATTTGGAAATGAGGGAGTTAAAATAGAATTAGATGATTATTCTTATGATCAAAAACTTGATATTTTTCATGAACTAATTTTTAACATAGACCTAAAATCTATTGATTGTGATGATTGTGATATTGAAATAGATTATCTTGCAGATACAATTAAAAACTATAACAGTAAAATTATAAATGGGTTAAAATTTAAAGTAACCCCAAAATTAGATATAGTAAGTGGGGATTCTACAAGAGGTGTTTTAGTATCGGAAATAACTTATAAATTTTCAGAGATCCAAAAGTTATCTTTTGGAGTATTTATTGACCCTATTTATTGACCCTAAGGTTAATTTTTAAATTAAGATTTAAATCTATTTATTATTTTTTTAATTAATTCTCTTACAACCACACCAGAAATTGTTATCCCACCAAATGAAACTAATCTTTTTGTTAATTCGTTAATTTCTGATTCGCTAACATTTGTAAGAGATATTTCATATAATTGTGGTATTATAGGTATTATAAATGCATAAGCAATCATATTACTTAGTTTATGTGTTGTAATACCTAAACTATCAATAAACGATAAAAATACTTTTTCTAAATTTTCAGATTTAGATAAAGTTTTATCAAATAGATTAACTAATCCACGATCTTTTATTGCTACTAAAACCTTATTTAATTTTTGTTTATTTGATGAAAAATAAGTTAATATAACACCACTTAATATTAAAAAAAGATCCGTATCATTAATATTTACAGACTCGTTTTTAACAAAATCAGAAATAGGACCAATAAATCCACCAATAGTCGACCCCCAAGTTATTAAAAATCCAAGATCAAAACCAATTTGTTTTTCGGAGGTTTTAAGTACTTTAGATGTGAATGATTTTAAACCATTTAAAGTTTTTATAATACCGTTGCTTGACTCCTCGAGTAAAATATATTTATATTGAGATTCTGTAATTATTATATTCATGGTTAATTAATAAATATATCGTAATATTTATTTATATGGGAAAGAAAAAATTGTTAAATGCTGACTTGGAAGTTCTTGATTTGGTTCAATTAATAAGCATGACCGATCCGCGAAAAATACCTTCATCAATGAGGGGTAAGGTTACATCTGTTAGTAACGTACAAGGAAGTAAAATTTATGGCGTTGAGTGGAAGACACCTAATGGAACTGTTCTTCCTTCATTATCATTAATTGATGGTATTAATCCTGAAACAGGTAAAAGGTTGGACAATTGGTTTAAGATTGTTGATGAAGAGGATGACGAGTCTTCAGATGAAGATCAAATAGAGGAAAATTTTATAACGTTAACAAAAGGTCAGATTCTAAAAGAGTCAAAAAATATACCTGAAGAGTTTGTAAGATTGTCTAAGTTATATAATATTGCCGAAATATACGAATATTTAGAGGCTCTTAGAATATCTAGTATTTTAAATATGAATGGGGCTTCACCATACCTATATATGGGTAGAGATAGAATTTATCACCAACACCACTTTGAAGACTTTGATAGTGAGGAAAGACAAAAAAATTATGATTATGTTCTTGAAAATTCAGATAAGATCAAGAACATGATTATTAGAGGTGCCTATTCCGTAACTGGCGGAGATAATATGAGAAGTTTGGAAAGAAAAGTTCAACAAGATGCAACTGACCTATTTAATCTATACACTAAAATGAAAGGTGGTAGTAAATTTATGCGTTAATAAAGTATTTATAATAAAATTAAATTATGGGAAATTACTTTTTAAATATTAACAAACAAGAAAAACAAAACATTTTAGATAAACATAAGAAAGTTTATGATGGTTTTGTTACCAAGTACGGTCAATCAATAAATAATCAACCACTATACGTCCAAGATTTTGCAAATGACAAAAATGGAATAACAGTATCAAACAAAGGAGTTGTTAAAAACTACACCAACGTTAATATTAATGAAATTAATATACCTATTGACAACGTAGGGTTAAAACGTAATATTGGTTTAGATTTTAACAATAATAAAGATGATGATGACACTGATTGGGTTAACCAATTAATGTCATCAGAAGATGAATTAGGTGAAGAAATTAATGATTTTGATTTATATAATGAAATTGATGAAGACGAACAAGAACCTTTAAAAGATAATGTTTATGAATCGTTAAATATGTTTAAAAGGTTTAAAAAATACAATTAATGGAAATAAAAGAAATATCATCATATTATTTTGATCAAGACACAAAAAGACTTGATGTTTCATTTAGATTAACAATAGATTCTGAAGATGAAATAAGACATGATATTCTAAAATTAGAAGAAGCAAAAGAATTTGGTTATGACATTATAACCGAAGAGTCTAATTTTTTTGATTTAGATGAAGATGAAGATTTTGATGAAGATTTTGATGATTTTGCTACAGTAGATGAAGAAATGTTATTAGCGTATTTAAATGAGTATTACATTGTTTATCCCAATAAACTACCTAAATCTGATTTATTTTGACCGACTTAAATCAAATAATGAGATTAATGTCTGATTATACTTTTGATTCATCTGAGAATGGGGAATTAGGGGAACAAGATGAAGCCGGAGGTGGTGGAGGTGGAGCTTCGGCACCATATCCTACTGTAACTAAATGGGAAACAGGATTGGCAAGAAGTGTGGCTAACCAAATAGATAGTAAATCTAAATGGAAAGACCTTTATAAACTAACAAGAGGAAAGGCAAATACATTATTATGAAAAATATTGATAATATAATATTAAATTCTTTAAGATTAATAAACTATGATAGGTCAAAACATATCACAGAACAAATAAGTTTGCCAACTATTGGGCCATTGGGACCTGCATTTGACAAATTCAAACCTTCCTGGATGGGCCCCCAAAACAATAAAAAAATTTTTGATATTAATAAGGTATTTCCAAAAACCCCCCCCAAAGTAATAGACTATGAACAACTTGGTACATATAGTGACAGAGATTTTAACTTTACCACCGACCCCGCTATTTGGAAAAATACAAATAAGTCAAACTCTCTACCAAAAGAATCTACGCAAAATCAATTAATAAGTATTATTAGTGTGGCCCCTAATGAAACGTTATATCAAACACAAGAAGATTATAACAAATCAAAAATAACACCATTAGAGTGGGCTAAATTTAATGAGCCATATAACGAATCAAAAGCCATAAATTATTTTGGATCACAATGTATGAAATTATCAGGAAGGTACCCAAAATTTAATGTTGGTTATTCGGATGATTGGGATTACTATGTTTCATCTTCATCAAATACAAGATGTAAATCAAAAAAAATAAAAGTTGTAACTGATACGGATAAAAACAAAATTGAATTTCTTTATCAGAAAAAATTATTAAAACCAATAACCTTAAAAAATGGAAGTTCATATAATTTAACAAAATTTACATACGATCCTGACTGTACGCCAATAGACTATAGTACGTGTTTAAGATATGCTTGGCAGTCTGTATTTACAACAGGAGTTAATAATAATTCCGTATTAAAATTTAAAAAAGATAATAGAACATTAGTTGGTTGTATGACAGATAATTGGTTTCCTTGGTATAATAGGTTTGTTGGTTATATTGAGGAAGGTAAATCAAAAGTAAAAGACCCATACACTGGTATTTTTAATACAAACAAGTGCAATAAACCAGGAAATGAAGACTCAAATTTTTCAGGAGTTGTAAAAGTTGAGAATATATTAAAAGATAGTGGTCTTGGAGACGGTTCTTCGGGACCTAACCCACCAAATGCATTATCACCATTTAGTATGGGTTTATCTTTACAGGAATTTAACTTAAGAGGAAATTTAAGTGTAGATTGGAATTTAATTTATAAATCTAAAGTTGATTTTTATGATTCTCTTGAAAATGATTTATATACACAAAATAAAGCTACGGGTAAATACGGTTTGGACAACGAATGGAATGATAAAACAGAAAGTTATATTAATAGTGTTTATATGCCTAAAATAAAGAATTTTATTGATAAAGAAAAATTTGAGGATGGTTTAATATGGGTAAAAAGTGAGTACGAAGTAATAAAAAATGACGAAAACTCAAATAAAGAAATTTTATTACCTTGGTTTAAAGGTGCCTGGGATGAGTTAGTTGAAGCTTTTGATAATGCCTATACTACTTTTTCTTCAGACAGTTACGGAGCGTTGACATTCAATGGTGATTTATCAAAGAAAAAAGAACATCCCGCAACAAAACCTTTATATAAAATTGGTGAATTACCAAAAACAACTAAAGTTTTAAATTTTGATACGGCAACAGTTGATGAATTAAAAAAATTAAAAGAAATAGATTATCAAGGTCGCGAAAAATACGATCACACAACCTTTTGGGGAAAGGACCCTAATCAACCAATACAAAAACTCCCGAATGATGGTGAGTTGAGTGTTGATGAACAAATTAAATCACTAGAAATGATGAATCAAAACATAATAAACTCCATAAAACAAGGGTTTATATTACCGTCCAATGGTGGAACTAACTTTAAAAGATTTGGATAATGAGTAAAAATAAATTAAACGAAGAAATAGAAAATATTAAATCATTAATGAGTATTAATGAGGGTTTTTGGGACTTCCAAGAAAACCCATATAATAAAGATGATGAGGGAGGAGCAATAGATAAAGCCATATGGGACTTCTTTCATCCTAATGATGCTCCTGAAGACAGTATTTTTAATAGACAAACTTTTTTAGAAACGGGAAAAAAAAACATACCTATTCTAGGTTATTTTGTACCTAATATGATGGTTGGCGAATGTTATGAGTATTCAAAAATTAATCTTAGTGATCCTGTATGGAAAATTATGGGATTAGAAAAAATGGGTTTTGTTCCAGGTGAGGATTTATTTGAGGATGAAGATGGGGCTTATATAAAACCTGATCAATCTTCCCCTATTAGGGTATATTTACCAAAAAAAGAATGGTTTAAACAATTTTCAAACTGCATTTTCTCAATTAAAAAAGTTGATGAATGTGATAAACCAAACGCTTACGAAAATGAAACTTATACTCTACTATTCCAACTAAAAGACCCCACTTTAGCAATTAAAACTTCACAATTAACTAGTGAAGGTTTGATTTCTGCCGGAAATATTAGTAGTGAAAATAGGGGGTGGGATCTTTATTCAAATTTTAAATCATCCGGATATTTTTTTATTAAAAACGTTGGAAACATACAAGAATCTAAAAACAATAAAAATAATATGTTATTAGAAGTTTTTGATTCTGAATACAAACCTAACCACGACCAACAGATTAAAACAGATATATCAGAGGAGATAATAACCCCCCTTCAGTGGGAATTACAACAACAGGACCTTGAGTATAGTAGAAAAAAACAGGCGTTAGAAGATATCAAAAATCAAAAAAATGAAAAATTAACCAACTTAATAGCAACTTCTCCTTTAAATAATATAGAAGAATATACTTGGGTAAAAATAGAAGAAGAAAGTGGAAGATCGGATTTTGATATATGGTATGACTCAAGTTCAGGTACTTTAATTGTTATAGGGGTTCAAATTTTATTAGGGGTATTAACAGGAGGACTTGCTACCGCCGTCGCATCAACCGCAATGAGAGTTGCCATTGTGGTAGGTACAGAGTTAGTTATTGGAATTCCTGAAATACTATTTCTTAAAGGTAGGGGTATGGATTCAATGGCGGGATTAATACTTTTTATGTGTTTAATACCTGCGTTTGGCGAATTAGGAAGATTTAATAAATTTATAAAAAAACCTGCGTCTTTTGATAGTGCGATAAATGATTTGGTTCAAAGAAATAAGGCGGCTGGTATGCAAACTCCGGCTGAATTTAAACAATGGCTTGATGCATTGAAGACTGCTGATCCGGCGTTATATGCTTATTTTACAAAAGTATTACCTTTAGCCGCACAGACCGCAACATATGGAACTAAGGTTATAGAAAGAAGAATTATTACGGGATTAGAACGAGCCATATTAAGCACAAAAAGTGGTAACGTACAAGCGGCTAGACGATTTTTAAGTAACGTAGAAAAAATGTCTATTGATAAGATGCCGTCTCATTGGCCATCTACCGCTAAAAATTTAGGTTTTTCTCTTGGTGTGGCGGGAGTGGCAGGAATAATATTTTCCATATTTTTCTCAAGTGATACTGAATTAGGTAAACCAACAGAAATGAAAGCAAGAGTAGATAAAGGAATTACAGAATCAAAAAAACTATTTGGAATTAAAGTTGCTGATCAAATACAGACAAAAATAAAAAAATTAATATCTGAAATTAACTCGGCTGGGGATAATTGGGAGTTATATTATAATAAAACACACGAACTATTAAAAGTATATAAAGATTTATGTAGGATAGGAGCTTCTGGAACGGTAGACCCAGTAAGACTTTTATCGGATACAATTAATAAATCATATCAAATAAGTTTATTAAACTATATTCATCAATGTGAACAAGTACAGGCAGGAGTAATAAAAGCTCTTGATGTTCCAGTTCATGACCCAGAGGATGCAAAAAACAGACTTCTTAACAGTAGAGATGATTTAGAACCGGCCAACGGATCAGTACTTAAAGGTAAACCAGAAATATGTGAGTTCTTAAATTGGGCTTATTTAAATTATAACGATAATTTTCAATATTATTATAATATTGATTTAACAGACATGTTTACAAAAATAAAACAAAGACGAACTTTTAAAGTAAAAGGTATATTTTTGGATGGAGGATCAACCGTCCCTAACCCTAGTAAGGCGGTAGGGAACTTCTTATGTGAAAATTTTTTTAACCCTATAAATCAAAATATACCAAAATTTGGTTATCCTGACTTCTTGTCTCACCCATTAATGAAAAATTTATGGATAAAATACGGAACTTTATATACTGATTTTAAAAATAGTTCTTGTAATAAACCAGGTTTTACTGAAATTACTAAGGCAAGCGAAATCGGTACGTTAAATGACCCTAACTATGAATATTGTACATTTAAAGATAGTCTTGGAAAGACTAAATATTTTAAAAAAATAAAAGAAAAAATAGAAAATTAAAACACTTATTTAATTACATTATTAAATAAGCTCATATTTATTATATAAAACATAAAATAAAAAAGCCATGGTTAGAGAGCAAATAAATGAAATAATCAGAATAAAAAATTTAATGGGGTTTAATCGTAACCCTTTAGTTGAATCAAGAAATTTAATAAAAAAAATACTAATTAATGAGGCGGTTGCCACAGGCCCCAGACAAGAAATGGTAGAATTAATTAGGAAATTTTTTAATAATTCTAATGAACAAGCGGCAGAATACTATAAAACTTTATCTAATGAGGAAAAAATCTATATGAGGGAACTTATAGATGCTCAAAATGAACTTGGTGGTCGTATTGCTGGTGATTTAACAGATCCATTAGTTGTTGCGTCATTAAGAAGAGCATTAACAGATAGTGGTGATGACTTAAAAAAAGTATTAGCAAAGGCAACAAGAAATATAGAAAGAAGATTGGCAGGTCTTGATATACAAAATATTTTAACTATGAATGGCGATCTTGCAACATTGCTTAGATCCGTTCCGTTGTCTAGGAATGTACAAATTAATAATAAAAATGCAACTTTATTAGATATATTATCGGTAATTGAGGGATCAGGTGGTGTTAAAAAATCTACTATTTTTGATAGCAGACCAGAAATGTGGGGTTTTTTAGCTGACGATTTAAATAAAGTTTCAGATACTGCCCCTGATAATGTAAAAAAGTATTTGGCTGATATACAAGAAGAAATCTTTGAAAGAAATGATCCTGACTCTTATGTTGATGTTATTGCAAGAGAGGAACAGGAGATTATAGACTTAATAGATGAGGCGGATTTTACTAATATAGTAAGAGATTTAGAAGAACCAATTAGAATAGATTTTGATATTGTGGATATTACTAATAATGTTGATATACCATTAGAAGCAAAACAAAAAGCTCAGAAAAAATTCCAAGAACTTTTAGCCCGTTGTGATACAAGAGCTTGTAGAATTTTAAACAATATTGCAAAGAAAAACCCTGAACAATACAATAAGTATTGGAACAATATTGAAAATGAATTTTTAAATAGAGTCAAACTTGAAGACCAATTTGCGCTTTTACGACAAAGAGTCACAAATACCGAGATAGTACTTAAAAAACTTGAGGGGGCTGCTGGATCAGGAAAGGCTTTAACTGAGTCGGATATTGATGAAATCAGTGTTGCAGTTTTTAATGACGTTAAAAAGTCAGGTAATTGGTTTTTTAATACTAAGTCCTTTATGG
>Ga0181347_1000548_pt1 | contig 12485 bp, 16 predicted proteins | sample Su13VDMM110SN_FD_130102 | JGI IMG/M metagenome (GOLD analysis project Ga0181347, IMG submission 130102) | Freshwater viral communities from Lake Michigan, USA - Su13.VD.MM110.S.N | ecosystem: Environmental > Aquatic > Freshwater > Lake | place: USA: Michigan | collected 2013-07-16
ATGTTACAAGAGATACTTGACAAGCGCGGGCTTCACTTTAATTTTGACAAAGTTGTAGATGCTGATGTGCAGAATCAGATAATTGAAATTGGGAAGAGAGTGAAAGAGCAAGCACAGTTGTTCCGCAAACGTGCTCCTGGCAAACTAATTCTTGTTAGGCAATAAGAAAAATATGAAAATCACTGAATCAACCTTACGGCGGATCATCAGGGAAGCACTCCTTACCGAGTCTGCAATCACCCCTGATAATCTTCCAAAAGGTGTCAGCTTTGTCTTGCGTGTCTCATTGGTGGGAGAAATCATCAACTTGGAGGCCGATATTGACGGTGAGTCTGTCGGCAGCTTTGCGGCATTCAAGGTGCGAGGTGAAGAGAATCCTTGCCTGGGTGCTTTTGAGATTCGCTACTCAAAGTCTAAGATCAAAGGCCTTGGTCCGCTGATGTATGATATTGTGATGGAACTGGCGACAGAGCTTGGTGGGGGACTCATCTCTGATCGTCATTCTGTCTCCCCTGCAGCTTACACTGTCTGGGAGTTCTACCAGGACTTTCGTCCTGATGTCCAGCGAATGCAGCTTGACAGCCCAGAGAATGAGCTCACCCGCACCAGAGCAGACAACTGCAGCGTGAATGTATCAAAGAATTTGGCGATAGGCGATGACCTTGCAGCTTGGCGTGATTTCCCGCTCTCGGGCGCCTATCGCAAGCCGGGCATGCCGACGATCCGACAATTGGTGAGCATGAAAAAATTACAAGTGGATGGATTTGAACTATGAAGATCACAGAGACAAAATTGCGGAGGATCATCAGCGAAATGCTCTTACAAGAGATGCCATATGCCGGATCCCTAGGTGTCAGGCGGGGCGCTCCCTCGTGGGGTCCGGGAAACCTTGATATTGACATGGACATGGGCATGGAGACAGCCTTAACCCGCGCGGAGAAGTTTGCGAAGTCCAAGTTCTTCAATGACCAGGCAGTCAAGCTCTTCGGCAACATCCCAATCCCCGTCTGGCACGCGGCGATCATCGGCAGTGTAGGCGCAGGGATGAACCCCGTGGTTTCCGAAGATGAGGACTACGTGTATCCCGCTCAGAAACACTTCGAGAGAATGATGATCTCTGACCGGGTGGGCCTCGCAAAGACATTTCCAAAAGGCATCAAGGCGCTGGAGGCAGCAGGATTCATAGGCTTGGACAAGATAGAGCGTGGTGACCTAGTCATCATCGGTGTGGCCGCCATGGTGTATCCTGGATTCAACGCAACCCCTTGGATGACGCTGCACACAGTCTTCGACGATGACGGCACCGAGAAATTTTACGACAAAATGTGCCCCTCATACACACACCTGTACAAGATTATGTCAAACATGGACACGAACGGAGACCTCGAGGGTCACGATCCCAAGAGTTTCATCAGGTTCTTCGAAGATTCTGAGATGTCCATGATGAAGCCCAGGATGCCCTCGCCCTTTACGATGGCTGCGGGTCGTGAAGGTGTGCGGGGTCGTGATGCGTTGGCGGAGTGCATGGTCCAGGAACTGCTAGACAGGAATAGGCTGCAGTTAAACTGGGATGCGATCTCTGCCGAAGAACGCCCCGTTGCGGAGACAGTGATTCGCATAATCAAGGCAGCAGCCGAGGAGTTTAGGCAGCGCATGCCGGGTCACACACTCACCGCGATTGTCAATTAGCTTTAGGTCGTGCGGTGAAACGATGCTGGAAGCATTGATATATACTGACTGAGGTATTGAATGAAGATCACAGAGCGAAAATTGCGGCAGTTTATCTGTGAAGCTATAAGCAGAGAGCAGTTTAAAGTTCCTGCCGAGTGGCTCACAAGAGAAGTGCTTGAAGATATTGACAATGCTTATGTGTCTCAATCTCTTCCAAAAACAGAATTGGGCAGTGTCATCTGGGATAAGCTGCATGATTTGGGGATAGAAGAACTCCCCCAGACTTTCAGCGGGACAGTCAAGGGCTTCTATACAGGATCGGTGCTGCACAGATGGTTTGTCGTTGATGCAATTAAGAGCGCAGAATCATCGATGCAAAATGTGAAGTGTAAAAAAATAATTGAAGCTACGCGGGCTTGGGTCAATGATCCTTCTGAGAAGAACAGAATCGCTGCCGCAGCCGCCGTTTCCAGCGTCGGCGGGAACGACCCGTACCGCGCCGCCTACATGACCCACGATCTCAGTGCTGCCATCGCGGCAGCAGATACCGCCTATTATGACGGCGATCCCGCCGGAGCCTCCTACGTCGCCGTTCAGGCTGCATATTACGCCGCTGATGCTGATCCCTCTGCCACTGATGCAGCATGGCATCGGATGTTAGTTTTAGCTGTACTAGATACAGCAGGAATCCTGCCAACACCAAACATATAGAGAGAAGACGTCATGAAGATCACAGAAATGCATTTAAGAAAACTAATTCGCGAGGAGCTGATCAGAGGCAGAGCGCGCACGCCACTTCGTGAAGGGACTTTAGATATTTTCTCAGAGCCAACTATGAAAGACAGCTCAATTGATGTACTTAGCAAGCTCAAATACATTGCAGCCCGTGAAGTCGGCGGCGCAACTCCATCTGGGGCTGCTGCAATTGCCAAAGGACAAGTGACTATTATGCCGACTGCAGCTGAGGCACTTGATATTGGCTGGAATAGCAGCATGATGGGTGATTATCTTACATACCTAAGTGCCCTCGCAGAACTTATTCCTGTTGCCGGACAAGCAGTATCAGCTGCAGTCGGTGCGGTAGCTGTTGTTCGGTCAATTGGTCAAAAAGACTGGATGAGCACTGCCATTGGGGCTATTGGTCTTATTCCTGCTGTTGGTGATGTTATCGGATTGTTTGCTAAGGCATTGCAAGCAGGAATGAGCAGCGCAAGCTTTGCTGCAAAATTGCTTGCAAAGGCGCTTGGAAATATCGGACAAGATAAAGTTATTGGGATTATTAGAGGCGTTTTTCCTCAAATTGATGCGGCAGCAGAGGCTTCAATTGGAGCAGCTTTTGAAAAGTTCAAATCTGATATTATTCGCGCTGCCGTAGCGGGTGCCGAGCAGCGCAGCAGTGGTGCAGTTGCCAGAGCTGAGCCTGTTCGTCGAAGCTCACGCTTAGATTAGCGGCGTCACCGCCACAGATTAAGATATGTAGGGATACAACATTTGGAGCTTCAAGATGAAGATCACACAAAGACAGCTTAGACAGATCATCAAGGAAGAGATTACGCGGAAATTAGATGAGATGCCGATGGCGGGAATATTGCGAGGTTCAAAGGGCAAAGATATTGTAATTCCAAGCAAGCCCTCGCTGTACGACGCGCCCGAGTCAATTAGAGGCCGTGATCCAAAAATCACAACCCGTTTTGCAAGATCATCGAAATTCCAGAATGATGCTATACGTCTCTATGCTAATATTCCGTTTGATGTCTGGCTCGCGCCTATCTTTAGTGAAGATGCATATGTCCTTAATCAATTTATAAACCCTGAGGGAGGCGACCGGATAAAAGTCATAGATCTTAATCTTGAAGGTCTTGATTTTCTTACAAGTCAGGGTTTTGATGGAATCGAAGCGATCAAACCTGGCGGTGACCTCGTCATTGTTACCAGTATCAATACGATAAAGGGTGCTGTGTCATCACCCTGGGTTATTTTCCATGGGATTTTTGATAGTTTTGACGATGACTATGTAAGTCAGCTTGATGTGCTTGATCTGGACTTGAAGACTAACGTCGAAGACATCGAAATGTCAGGGATTGATAATGAGGTATTAATGTCTTGCATGACAATGGGGGCCGCACAGCGCGGTGAGCTTAATGGTCAAACAACAGACATAGTCGCTGAGATGATGTGTCAAGAAATTCTTGACAAACGAGGTGTCTATTTCAACTTTGATAATCTCGATGATCCTGAGACGCAGATGATGATTAAAGAATTTGGTGCTCAAGTGAAAAAAGAAGCAAAAACTTTTCGACAAAATGCTCGTGGAAAATTAATTTTTGTCAATGCCTAGGGGAAACTATGAAGATCACAGAAATGAAGATTAGACAGATCATCAAGGAAGAGATTGCGCAGAAGTTAAATGAGAGCAGGGCGCCAGGTGGGAGGTCTTATCAACCCATGTATCGCACCGACGCGGGAGGCTTTCCGCTTCCGGGATTTGGTGGAGGTGAACCGCCCGCCTATCCCAGAACTGGCCTTCCTGCAGGTCATCAGCGCCCAGGTCCTTCCTGGAATATGAGTGGAACAGGTTACAGTGATAAATACGGCGCAGACTATTTCGACAGTGAAGCCCTCAGATTACTGCAGACGCAGGAGACAATTTCCAGCTCTGTCTATGCGCAGTCACCTGGCGTCCCTGCTGATGCACGCTACATGTTGCGCTTAGATGATGCTGTAGGCTATGTCGCGACTGTCACAGGCCTGGGTGAGGAAGGTGTTAGGGAAGGCAGATCAGATACATCGCCTTATGAGGCTGTTATGCAAGGTGTCGAAGAGCTATTTTTCTCTGATTTCTAATGCCACACAGGATCAGGACTACATGAAGATCACAGAAGGACATCTGCGGCTGATCATCAGAGAAGAACTCCTCAATGAAGCAGCAATAACGCCGATTGAAGCCAAAGATGTGCACAATCTATCATTTGATGTGGAAAAATCGCCTGATCGCATTGAGATCTTTGTATACGGCAAAGAATATGCACGTTTGGCAGCGATGTCTGCCGATGCGCCTCAAGATCCTTGCTTAGATGCGTGGGCAATTAGCTCATCATGGTCATGGCTTAAACGATTAGGTCCGTTACTTTATGATCTTATGATTGATCTTGTCTACCCACACCCCTTAGCACCCGATCGTTACTCAGTCAGCCGCTCTGCCCGTAATGTCTGGAATTACTATCTTGAACGACGAAGTGATATCGAATGGATTCAGCTTGATAATCTTGAAAATGAGCTCACACCAGTCGAAGATGACAATTGTTACCAGGCTAGCGCTGAAAACTGGAATGGAGATACATGGCCCAAATCTTCTCTTTCAAAAGCTTATCGTAGGGCTAGCGGTGGGACACCCGTGCTTGACCAATTCATGAAGTTGGGTATAATTAAGATCAATTGATCAGGTTGAACATGAAATTATCAGAATCTCATTTGAGGCGGATCATTAGGGAGGCAATTGCAGATGTTAATATTCCTGAGACGATTGACACAATGGAGCAGCGTCATTTTGGAATAAATACACAGGATATTGGAAGCCTTGTTGAGTTGTATCGTGACGTCGAAAAAGACATGATCACATCGAACCCAGGCGAAGAGTTCTTTCAGCTCATGTCAAAAAAGTTTGGGATGCCTATCACATTCATAGGAAGCGGTGCTTTCCGTGCAACACTTGGCATTGGTGATCAATTCGTTGTCAAGTTATCACTTGCATTAACAAAAACCTACAATGAGATGAATCGTGCTGATTATACGTTAGGAACAGATAAAAGCATTGGTCATATCTTTCCAAGAGCGTTTCTGCATGCCCCAGATTTTAGTTGGGTTGTCCTGGAGAGAGTGGAGCATATAGCAGATTCAAATCAATTGCAAAGCTACTTCAGGTCACCTATTCTGGTCGAGCCGCCTGCTCAAGTCGATTATAACGATCCTGCTGCCTTGTCGAACAGTATTTTTACATCGCGTTTCATGAGTCTAATTAAGATTTCGCTCGGTATGCTAGTAAGCGGAAAGTTTAATGGAAAAAACATGTACGGCATTTTGCCAGATGATATCTTATTAAAAGATATTGATTTTAAGAAATATGTGAATGTGATACGGACCGACACTTACAATCTAGACGAACTCACGCTAGGGGATATTAGATGGTCACTAATGCAGTCACCTACATACCTAAAGCTGTTCAAGGCGATTAAGAAATATGGTATTGCAGCGTCAGAGATCAGATCTGATAACATGGGTATCGCTGCTGACGGAAGTCTAGTCATGCTAGACTCATCAATATGATCAGCAAGAAATCAGGCCCGAGACATTCAGCGGGCGGATTTGTTTAATTACCATTGACAGTTCGACCTTTCAGGCAGTGCTCTCGCAGTAACCAACAGACTATTCACAAATTATGGTGTTTCTTGGACCGCAATACCTACAAAAATTGAGGTTGCTCAAATAAACTATATGCATCATATTCGCTTAGTTCTAACTCCGGAATTCTTCCCCAGCAGTACCTGAATCGATCGTGAGCTACTTCCATGAGAACCTGCGCAAACTTTTTCATAAATTCGATTTTTTCATTTGGTTCATAGGCAAAACGTATTCCTGTCACGTCGCGCATGGTGTCTTGATAATAATCAACTACATTGCCATTATCATCGATAAAAAACATTTGATTATTTAAATCTTTTGCACTACTACTATAAATCAACCAGTTCGCAAGATCTTCAGATATTGAATATATCAATGCATCGATAAAATGCGCCATCGCGGCTACAAGAATGCCATATAGATCAGGATCAGCTGATTGATCGATTTCTGCTAAAGTCACGAGTTGACTTGTAAATTCCGGTGCTTCTCTTGTTGCAATTTCTATCAAATTTGCCAATGACGCTTCGTTAGGTGAACCTATAATTGCAATCTGCTTCAGTATTCCTATCACGACTCGTTTTAGATTTAATTGAATAAATGCTTTCCCTTTTGGATTTTGAACTGCAGACGTCATAAGTCTTATATGATATAAAAGTTTTTCTTCATTGACTTCTTCTAGGAGCAGAGTCTCCTTGATGATCTTTAATATCAGTATTTCAAGTGGTTTCTTAGGCATAGTTTAATTTCTTTCAAGTTAGTGGAAGGGATTAACAGGAAAAAAATCAAATAAATCAGGATCGAAATCATAGTCCTTTAGTTCGAAGTCCGGAATTCTTCCCCAGCAATACCTGAATCGAGCGTCAGCTAATTCCATGAGAAACTGCGCAAACTTTTTCATAAATTCGATTTTTTCATGTGGTTCATAGAGAAAACGTATTCCTGTTTCACTCCCAATTTCCTCAGACTGAGACAGAACTTCATTTCCATCATCATCGATAAAATACATTTGGTCTTCAAAATCTTTATCGCGATCGCCGTAAAGCAACCAGTAAGGAATCTCTTCAATTATCGAATCTAACAATCCTTTGATAAAATGTGCCATTGCGGTTACAAGAATGTCATACAGATCAGGATCAGCTGATTGATCGATTTCTGCTAAAGTCACGAAATTGCTTGCAATTTCGCTTGAGTTCAACATGGAAGTATCTATCAAGCCTGCCAATGGCGCTTCGGTAGGTGAACCTACAATTGCAATCTGTTTCAGTATTCCTATCACGACTCGCTTTAGATTTGATTGAATAAATGCTCCTCCTTCTGGACTTCGAACTGCAGAAGTCATCAGACCTATGTGATCTGAAAGTTTTTCTTCATTCACTTCTTCTAGGAGCAGAGTCTCCTTGATGATCTTTGTAAGCAGTATTTCAAATGGTTTCTTAGACATGGTTTAATTTCCTTCGAGATAGATGTAGATCATTGCATGCTTACTAGAAATCAGGATTAAATTAATGTAAATCAAATAAATCATATAATACATTATCATATTCGCTTAGTTCGTAGTCCGGAATTTTTCCCCAGCAGTACTTGAATCGATCGTCAGCTATTTCCATAAGAACCTGCGCAAACTTTTTCATAAATTCGATTTTTTCATTTGGTTCATAGACAAAACGTATTCCTGTCACGTCGAGCGCAGCCTCGTCTTGATCATAATCAACTTCATTGCCATCCCCATTGATAAAAATCATTTGATTATTGAAATCTTTTGCACTACCAGTATAAATCAACCAGTTCGCAAGATCTTCAGATATCGATTTTATCAATACATCGATAAAATGTGCCATTGCGGTTACAAGAATGTCATACAGATCAGGATCAGCTGATTGATCGATTTCTGCTAAAAGCACCAAATTGCTTGCAATTTCCGGTGTTTCCCTCATTGCAATATCTATCAAATTTGACAATGGCATTTCGCCAGGTGAACCTGCAATTGCAACCTGTTTCAGTATTCCTATCACGACTTGCTTTAGAGACGATCGTATAACTGCTCTCCCTTCTGGACCTTGAACTGCAGAAGTCATCAGACCTACGTGATATGAAATTTTTTCTTCATTCACTTCTTCTAGGAGCAGTGTCTCCTTAATGATCTTTGTAAGCAGTATTTCAAGTGGTTTCTTAGACATAATTCAATTTCCTTTAAGTTAATGATGATCTATCAGATGGTGCGATAAAATCCATCTTCATGATGTTAAATATCTCATTCTCATCAAGGTTTTCACTCACCATATGTTTGTGAGAATCAAACACACCGTTCCGAGTGAATCTTAATCCGTACATTTTGCAGATCACATCGAGAAAGATGTTAAATGAAAATGGGCCTGTGTAGTTGATAATTTTGACACCCCAGTCTCTTTGAGTGGCGATGAAGATGTCAATTTGAACACCATCAATCAAGATGTAGTAAGCTATTTGACCTATCTTTTTTGTCCATGTGAGACCATCAAACCACTCTAGAAAAAGTTTCATGTCTTTCGGCAGTGCAACAATGTCTATGTCTCCGCTATCAGGCAATCCACGCCTGTAAGATCCACATATTTCAAATTTCTCACAAATGTCAGATAGACCTGCTGCTGCTAGTTTTTCTACAATCGTTACAGCTTCTTGTCTTGACACACGACGCCCACCAAAAGTTTTGCCACTCATATGATTCCTGTGATGTTAGAATAAGCTATCATAATCAATTTCTTCTTCACTTTGTTCACTTTGTTCAACACGATAATTGATGCCTAAAATCTTTGCAATTTTTGATCTAACACTTTCATTAAAACTGTCTATAAATTCGCCAAGTGCGTCAATGATCATCTGATCGTTTTTAAGTCCTTGTAAGGTGACTAGATTAGTCAAGTTCCAAGTCATGCGAACACTATGATTAGCCTTCTTGATTATCATACGCACAACGTCTTTGTTGAGCTTGAAGTCTCTTTCAACACAAAGCATGTCTGTAAGCGATTTAGAAGCTTTCACACTTAAGGTGTTCCAAAAATTTAGATCATTTACCGCAAGTCCGACATTTTCATTTTTACTGATTTGCTGCATTAAATTACTTGATAACGCAGCAAATTTCATGTCGTTGTCTTTATTTGAAGATACATCAAGCAAAGTCTTAAAAATTTTCGCATCCATCGCAAAATTGGATGAAATAATGTTTACAACCTCAGGTAAACGATCTTTGAGTAATGTCTCATCAAGTGCTGATTGAATGTCATCTGGATTTGTGCTTCTTGCAAGCATCAAAATTGCATCGTATGCTTCAGCAGGATTCTTGAATTTACTAAATTCTGCACAAAATTCATTACTTTGAGCTACATTACCGCGTCTTATATTTACAAATAAGTCAGAAACTCTTATCTTGCTCTCGTTAGAAGTATATTGACCGCCGTAAGATGTGACGATTATTCCGTAAAAAGCATTGATATTCTCAATATCAATTGGATAGTTGTAGAGAATCTTTTCGATCACATTGACATTGACGTTTACAATATTTGTCTTGTTTTTCAATAACAAATTTATTATTTTTGCATTATCGCGATCGTCGGCATGGCTCGACCCCATCGGGTCTAAAGAAGAAACAAAGCTGTTCAATTCAAGGAATTTTGCAACATAATTTATGCATTCATCAGCCCACGGGTGTGATTTTTGAGCATCTTTTGCGATCCTGTGTGCTTCCTGTATTCTTTTATCTTTTTGAAGAGAAACTAATGCCTGCTTAAGAATATTGATGTCTTTCATAGCGATGTTTGGCATCTCTACGCTCGGTGAGTCTCCTCCAGAATCTCTGACTGCATTATACATCATCTCAAAGATGTCATTTTTGAACTCACCAAATACTTGAGACCAGATTCGATCACTAGTCCCTTTATTGTCGCGATCGATCGTCGTACCGCCCCCGCCGCCGGCGATCAATTTACCGCCTTTAAACCCGAAAGAGAAGTAGTCGAATTGACCCGCAGGATCGGGGAAAGGCCGTGGATTATCACGTATGACGTATATGAGCAGTTTTTGTGCACCATTGTAGTTATAGAAAAGATTTTGTCCTTCTATGTAGCATGTGCACCATGTTGTGTGGCTCTTCTTTGTGACAGGGTCAAAACCGCATATTCTGATGCTATCATTCATCGCTTTCGGCAGCCAGAGATTCCACGGACCTACTTTACCGATGTATATGCTAGGAGGCGCTTCATCAGCTTGGACCTTGACCTTAGACTCTTTTGCATATGATAAACCTACAAGACCCAAGAGTTCTTCTACAGACATCATTGTGTTATCTGTAGGTGATGTCCATTGCTTTGTCAATCCTTCATTCGTGTAAAATTCATCAACAGCAGCGATGAATGCTGGATTATTCTTCCATTTTGCAGCGATAGCAGGTTCTCTTGACTTATAGCTGATCAATGCGTCAAGACAGTCGCTGAATTGATGGTTTCCTTTGTCGAATTTGGGGTTTAGTCCCCATCTCATGGTGAGCCAGCGAACCTGTTTAGGATCTAATGAGGTGATCTTTGCGCGCAGTTCATCATCATTTTTCCCATACTTGCGCTGCAGAAATTCCTTGTCTTCCGCGAATGATTCTAAAATAATCGATTCAATGATGATTGAACGTAAGCGGTTCTCAGTTAAGAAGATCATTTGTCATCCTTCGAGGATAATTATACTCAAGAGCATACATTGAATTCATTAAATGACACAAGCACACTTCGACGTCTTATTAGAGAGCTTATGTCGCCCTTAGGTGATTCTACACTCGAACTCAGATCAGACATAGAAGAGATTATAAAGCAATTAGATGTTATAGTAGAAGACATCTTTGAGCGAGATCCTGCGCTTGCTGTAAAGTTAAGAGCATCATCAAATGATCTCAAGAAAAATATGTTTGATGACCAGCGTAAAATCTCCAGATCAGTTCAAGAATTACTGACTTTGATTGTTTCCAGTCTGCCAGACGAGACTGAGGGATTACAGCTTCGATTACAGACACTTCTTAGACGTTTACCAGTTGTTAGCACATATGATAGTCAACAGTCTGAGCTGAATCCGCCCGAAGATCCTACAAAATCAGGACGTTTTAATAGGATCTAGACCTATTATAATGATCCAGGTGTAACATGTCAAACTTTGAAATTCCTGCAGGCTTTTCTGTTCCTTTTACGTCAGCAGTCAATGACTTCCGTTTAGGAAGAAGAGATGAACAAACTCTAAGAGAGCTGAGGACTCGATTCGGTACAGAAAACTATTACATCGAAGCGATAGAAGAGATCTACTCAGAAAATTCATGGCATCTTGAACCAAAGATCAAGAAGCTCTTTAGGAAGATCTTTAGAAAAGAAGCAATCTAAAGCTTGTTGTCATATATGAACTTCTTTATGATCTGACCTGCACGAGCATTAGCCTGATCTTCATGGAAGCCACCAATGTCCTTGATCGGACCTGTAATTAATCCTCGCTGATGTTGCATCATGTGGACAAGCTCATGTCCAAGCGACCTGCAGATATCAAGGACATGACGTCCTTTACCCAAGACACAGACATCATTATCTTCAGGGCTGAAGTATGCTGTGGTCTTGATGTGATTTTTCTTCTTATCTTCAACGATCCTGATAGTGAAATCACAGTCTAGACCCAGATTATCAGAGCAAGCATTACAAAAGTCTGAAATTAACGAGATCTCGTCATGAGGCATATTCAGCGATTTATCGACTCGAAGTTTTTGATGCATAACTGTATTTATCATCTAATCTAAATAACTTAGCTGTTTTTGAAAGACCAGAGAGTATCTTGGGCCTTATAAATCTAAGCTGTTTTAGGTACTTTTACTCCAAATATACAAAAATATGTAACTTATGGAGTTTATCTAGCTATAATAATAACTATGAGATCTATGGTATTAGGAGAAAGAGAATTCAAACATCATGTAATTGAAAGATTGCGTGGTCTGAGAGAGCTTGGGCAAGCTGGAAGTCTCTTAATATCAGGAAATCTTGTAGATGATGATGTACAGAAAATACTAGTTAATTCTTCTAGAGCTGACTGGTTCGGTTCAGCATTTCTACCCATCATAGAAGCAGCATCACTTGATTGTGAAAGATCGGCACCCGGTTCAGGAAATGTTTTTATCAGACTTGTGTTGGGGCTTCTAGCTTCTGATATAAGAAAAGACGTTACTTTTGGCTTGGAAGATAAGCATCTTGAAAAGATTCTTGCAGACATAAAGATGAAGTCTTCTGGTCTTTGTTCAAAATCTGAATTTGAGCATTTCAGAACACTAACAGTAAAATCAAAAGCAAGAATTATTGTAGATCAAGTTTTAGACATCTACAAGCTAGGTGACCAGATCAGTGTCAAAAAAAGTTATCTTCGTAATACAC
>Ga0181347_1000559_pt1 | contig 12372 bp, 15 predicted proteins | sample Su13VDMM110SN_FD_130102 | JGI IMG/M metagenome (GOLD analysis project Ga0181347, IMG submission 130102) | Freshwater viral communities from Lake Michigan, USA - Su13.VD.MM110.S.N | ecosystem: Environmental > Aquatic > Freshwater > Lake | place: USA: Michigan | collected 2013-07-16
CACCACCGACCTGCCTGCTGGCTCTGCCATTGAAATCCAAGGCGTTGAGGCTTGCCATCACATCACCAAGCAAGGCACGGGTTTCTCGAAGACCTTCCGTGTCGTGCAGGTGGTCACTGGAACTACCTGCGTCATCACCCCACCGATCATCTCGGCCCAGGGTGGCACTGACGCTGAGCTGCAATACCAGAACTGCATCGTTACCGCTGCTGCTGGTCGCACCGTTAACCGCTTGAACACCACCACTGCACCGGTGAACTGCTTCTGGCAGAAGGATGCGCTGGAGATTCTGCCTGGCCGTTATTCTGTGCCTTCCGATGCTGGTGTCGCAGTGATGCGTGCAAGCACCGACCAGGGCATCGAGCTGGTCATGCAAAAGCAGTACGACGTCAACACCATGAAGACCAAGTATCGCCTCGATACCTTGTTCGGCGTGGTCAACAAGCAACCAGAAATGTCTGGTATCTTGCTGTTCAATCAAGCCTAAGGAATCATCATGAGCTACCAAGCAATTTTTACTCAGGGCACGGCCACCGTTACTGTTCCTGCTGGACAGAAGATCGCCATTCAATCTTTCTCGCCAGCAAACGTGTTTCAGGAAGTTGGTTTCCCCAACTTCCCTGAATCGCAAGACTTGCTGACCGTGGTTGATAACGCCACCTATATTTCAAGTGCGTTTACCAATGCCACCAATGTGACCATTCAAGCTGGTGCGTCAGGTGTTTTGTATAGCGTTGGAGTAGCACCACAGATCGGCAACGATGGCAATTGGCAGAATCAACCTGCACCAGCCAACATTGCCGATGGCGGTTCGATGGTCATGACTGCGGCCGAGTTGCTCACCAGTATCATCACGGCAACTCCAACGACTGGTCGCAACATTCAATTGCCAACGGCCGCCACGCTTGAAGCCGCAACGGTGTTTGCCATTGATGACTCGTTCGACTTCAGCCTTATCACCTTGGCCGCATTTGCTTTGACCATCACGGTCAACACAGGCGTGACCATCGTGGGCGGTGCTGCAACTGGTGCCGCTTCTGGCTCAGCGGCACGTTTCCGTCTCCGCAAGACTGCTGCTAACACATTCATCGTGTATCGCATCATGTAAGTGAAACAGACAGGCCAGCAGAAATGTTGGCCTGTTTTTTAATGGAGAACGAGATGATGAAAAAAGGTTATTCAGACAAGACCGTTTCCAAGAATATCAAGATGGAAATGAAATCCGGTAAGCCACAGAAGCAAGCTATAGCGATGGCGCTGGGGATGGCAAGCAAGTCGGCAAAAGCCGCAGGCAAGCCAAGCAAAGCACCGATGAAGAAATGATCAAGTCAGCCGCAATCATCAAGACCAAGACCCTGTCTGCTGCACAGGAGTTACGGCTGCGTAAGCGTAAGCTGAAAAAAGCGCAAACTATTGAGCGTAAAGCGACCAAGCAGGTTCGCCCATCGCCCATCGGCATGCTAATCATTGCACCGCAGGACCCGCCGCAAGATGATGCGCCCCCGACTCGCGCAGAGTTGGAAGCCAAGGCCAACGATATGGGCATCAAATTCAGCGACCGCACCAAAGACGAAAAACTGTTACAATTGATCCAAGATAAACTGTCTGCGCCAACCGGGGAATAGCATGGGATGGACTAAGCGCCAATTTATAGAGCAGGCCTTTGACGAGATTGGCCTTGCCTCCTATGTCTTCGACCTAACGCCAGAGCAGGTTCAGTCTGCTCTGCGGCGCCTGGATACCATGATGGCCGCGTGGAACGCACTCGGAATCCGCCTTGGCTATCCACTGCCGTCCAGCCCGCAGGACAGCGACCTGGACGAACAGACAAACGTTCCTGATGCCTCTAACGAGGCGATCTACACGAACCTCGGCATTAAGCTGGCCCCGTCCTACGGCAAGCAGGTCATGTCTGACACCAAGACCACGGCCAAAGAATCCTACAACACGCTCCTGTCTCGTGCAGCCATGCCGATGGAGCAGCAACTTCCGAGCACCATGCCAGCCGGGTCAGGCAACAAGCCCTGGCGCGTCTACGACAACCCATTCGTCCGCCCACCCGTTGACCCACTCCTGGCCGGTGGCGACGGACAAATCGAATTCAACTGAGGACCTACAATCATGCCGACAATTAATCAACTCGCGGGCCTCAGCCAAGTCTCGGGTGGCGATCTGCTACCTATATACGTGCCCAACAATGGCGATGCTCGTAAGGTATCGGTAAACCAGCTTCTTACCTACTTCCAGACGACATTTGCCTCGCCTACGCTGGCGGTGAATCTGTTCGTGCCTGGCTCGGGCTTCAACATCACCGTGCCGACCCCCGTCAGCAATGACCAATGGATGCTGCTGCAACCCGCAGGGACGCTGGCCACGGGCACGATCACCCTACCATTGAACACTGGCGTGCCCGATGGCACTTCGGTGTTAATCACGACCACGCAAGAGATCACCTCGCTGACGATTGCCCTGAATGGCGCATCGGCCATCTACGGTGGCGTGTCGTTCTTGGGTGCTGGCACTGCAACAGCGATTCGCTTCTATCAGCCTACAAACTCTTGGTATCAGATCAATGCTGACACCGTTTATGGGGCCAACGTCCAGGCTTTCTTGGCAACGCCATCGAGCGCCAACCTCCGGGCGGCGATGACCGATGAAACGGGAACTGGTGTATTGGTGTTTGGAACTAGCCCGACGCTGGCGACCCCGACAATCACCAACCCAACGGTAAGCACCGGGACATTCACCAGCCCTGCATTAGTGACCCCAGCCTTGGGTACAGTCGCCAGCGGGGTCATTTCGGCCTGCACCAGCACCGGCATGGTTATGGTGACGCCAGTTATCGGCGCAGCCACCGGCACAAGTTTGACCGCAACGGGCGTGATCGCATCAACTGGCACGGCTGGCGTAGGTTACGCAACTGGTGCAGGCGGTGCTGTCACCCAAATTACAAGCCGCACCACAGGCGTGACGCTCTCCAAGACAACGGGTGCCATCACGCTATTCAGCGCGGCGGGAACAACAACCGCCGCGACCTTCACCGTGACCAATACCACGGTGGCGGCAACCGATGTAATCATCTTGAACCAGAAATCAGGAACTGATTTGTATGACCTGATGGTCACTGCGGTGGCGGCGGGCAGTTTCAACATCACATTCCGCACCACTGGTGGCACGACGACTGAGACCCCGGTATTCAATTTTGCAGTGATCAAAGGCGTGGCAGCGTAATGGCGACCAAGTCATCCCCGGCCTACGCACGCAAAGAAGGCCAGAACCCTAAGGGCGGCTTGAACGCCAAGGGTCGCGCTGCTGCCAAGTCCGAGGGCATGAACTTGAAGCCACCAGTCAAATCAGGCGACAACCCGCGCAGGGCATCGTTCTTGGCTCGCATGGGCGGCAATCCTGGCCCCGAATACAAGGATGGCGAACCTACCCGCCTGCTACTCAGTCTCAAGGCGTGGGGCGCATCGTCTAAGGCTGATGCACAAGCCAAGGCCAAGAAAATCTCGGCCAGAAACAAGGCGAAGTAGTCAATGCAAATCCCAATCCTCAACGGCATCTACGCTGACAACGCTCCAGAGCTGCGCACCGCTTACCCTGTCAACTTTGTTCCGGTTCCAAAGCAGTCTGGCATCAGCAATGGGTTCCTGCGGCCAGGCGACGGCATCGTGGCCAACGGCACAGGCCCAGGCATTGATCGCGGCGGCATCAACTGGCAAGGCGTTTGCTACCGGGTCATGGGAACCAAACTCGTTATCGTCGCCAGCGACGGAGCTGTGACCGTGCTGGGAGACGTTGGAGGCCCGACCAACACGCTGGTGACCTTTGACTACAGCTTCGACCTCTTGGCCATCGCATCAGGAGGACGGCTTTATTACTGGAGCGGCTCAACCTTAACGCAGGTCACAGACCCTGACTTGGGCGTGGTGCTGGATGTGGTTTGGGTCGATGGTTATTTCATGACGACAGACGGAGAGTTTTTGATCGTCACCGAGCTGAACGACCCGACCCAAGTCAACCCGCTGAAATACGGATCGTCTGAAGTCGATCCTGACCCCGTGGTGGCCTTGCTCAAACTCCGAAACGAGGTCTATGCGCTAAACCGCAACACCATCGAGGTGTTTGACAACGTTGGCGGCGAGCTTTTCCCATTTTCACGTATTGACGGCGCTCAGATTACAAAGGGCGTGGTCGGCACATTTGCTTGCTGCGTATACGCTGACCGCATCGCTTTTCTGGGCAGTGGTCGCAACGAAGCACCGGGCATCTACCTTGGGGTTTCAGCTCAGACCCAAAAGATTAGCACGCAAGAGATTGACACTCTGCTGCTAAATTACACCGAGGCGCAACTGGCCTTGGTCAAGCTCGAGGCCCGCAACGATAAGTCTCACGAGCACCTATACGTCCACCTGCCGGATCGCACCATAGTCTATGACGCAGCCGCCTCCGAGGTTTTGCAGGAACGGGTCTGGTTCACGCTCACCACCAGCGTTGTTGAGTTTAGCCAGTACCGCGCCCGAAATCTGGTCTACGCCTATGACAAGTGGCTGGTCGGAGATCCGCAATCAAGCAATGTCGGTTACCTGGTGCAAGACACCGGCCACCACTGGGGCGAGCAAGTGCGCTGGGAATTCGGCACGCTCATCGTCTACAACGAAAGCAACGGCGCGATCTTCAACCGACTGGAGCTGGTCAGTCTCACCGGTAGCGTTGCGCTCGGCACCAATCCTCAGATCAGCACCAGCTACAGCGTGGATGGCCTGGCATGGAGCCAAGATCGCAGCATCGCAGTCGGCACCATCGGAAGCACTTCCAAGCGCCTCGCGTGGTTCCAGCAGGGTCACATGCGCAACTGGCGCATCCAGCGTTTCCGGGGCGACAGCGATGCACACGTTTCATTCGTGCGCCTCGAAGCACAAATTGAAGCATTGGCGTACTGACAATGGCCACCGCTCCAATTTCCCGCAGATTGAATTTAACGCGAGACCAGCTTGCTGCGTTTCTGACTGACCAACAGCAGATCAGGCAGTTTGAGCTTTTGTTTTCTACTGTTGACACATTGCAAGTCATCGTCGGAACTGACTTTGAATTTCAGGCCGACAATGCTGCGGCCACTGCAAACGAGGCACTGGCTCAGATCAATGCCCTTTCTCAAGTCGTAGACCTCAATGGCCAAGCAGAGGCTCTGTCTTATCTTGCTGAAATTAGCAAGCAGATTCAAGCGTTGGAATCTGCTCCGCCGTTTTCTGCACCTCCGGCTGTCACGCCAGCCTCCCCGACTACCTCAGTTCAGTTTAACAACGCTGGGGTTTTTGGGGGAAGCGCAAACTTCACCTACAACACCGGAACCAACACCGTAAGTTTTGGCAACATCACAGGCTCTGCGCTTGGGATGACGATTCAGCCACTTGCGCCTACAAGCGTTGAAAATGCTGGTCAACTAACACTACGCGCAAGAAATGCGGTTAAAGCAAACAGTTCAGGCGGCGAGATTTTACTTGCCACGGGTACTCCAACGGGTACTGGAGATAGGGGGCGAGTAGTAGTACAAGCGGGGACTTTTTCGTATCAAGGAGCCTCTGCCTCAACCTTTGATGGTGGAAGTTTTACCGCTACTTGCGGAAATGGGTTTCGTACTGGTGGTGGTTACCTAGCTGTATGTGGCAACGGGACGGGTACAGTTGGTACTGGGGGAAGCGCATATTTTGAGACAGGCAGCGCAACACAAGCGGGTGGTACGGCAGGGGATGCATATTTTTATGTGGGGCGTAATGAAATTACAGATCAAGGGGGGGCGTTTAGATTTGGCTCCTCGACGTTTGGAGATGCTATATACATAACTCACGATGCAATTGATTTGCAAATGGGGTTTTTTAACACAGCACCAGTTTACAAACCAGTAGTCACAGGCTCCCGCGCATCAGGCGCAGCACTACAAAACTTGCTAACTCAACTTGCCAACCTCGGCCTAATTACCGACTCAACTACTGCATAAGGGAAAAACATGGCAATCACAAAACAACTCACCAACGCTGCGGGTATCGTCTACGATTACCACCGCATCAACTCGATCATCATTGACGCGCAGGACAACCTGTATGCCACGGTGTCGTCATACATCAGCGCAGACCGCGCAACAGACCAAGATCGTCCTGTTGATCGCTTCTCCACCCAGATTTACACGCCCATCACCACGGGGCTGGTTGCCACGGCAGAAAGCCTGCTGGTCGCTGATGCTACCTGCAAGTTGTTTGGCGGCACGGTTACGCCAGACGTCATCTTGCCTGATCTGGACAAGGCCAAAGTCAAGAAGAAGGCCGAGATTGCCTCCGCTCGCAGCGTGGCAATGTATGCTGACAAGACGACCAGCCTTGGCGTGTTTGGCTCCACAGAGTCGGACAACAACAAACTGTCTATTGCCATCCAAGTAACTCAGTTGGCCGCAGCCGCAGGCCAGCCAGCAGAGTGTGGCTACAAGTACGTTAACGGAGTCTACTCAATCTACACGCTTGCGCAGCTTGAGCAGATCGCGTTGGAGATCGCTGCCCAGGTGATCCCGTTGTATGAGCAAGAATCAAGTCTGGTGGCCCAAGTAGACGCCGCCACCACAGTGGAAGAAGTCGAATCAATTAATTTTGGAGTGCTGCCATGACCGTCACCGTAAAAGTTCTCATCCCGGCCAAGCAAGCCGAGAACACGCAAACGACGCAGTACACCGCGACGAACTGCAAGACCATCATCGACAAGTTCACTGTCACCAACACCACAGCAGGCAACGTGACCATCAGCGTCAACTTGGTGACCAGTGGCGGCAGCGCAGCGGCATCCAACTTGATCCTGGATACCCGCAGCATTGCTGTCGATGAGTGCTACACCTGTCCCGAGCTGGTCGGCCAGGCGCTGGAACCAAGCGGCTTCATCAGTACCATTGCCGGAGCAGCCACCTCGTTGACCATCCGCGCCTCTGGCCGCGAAATCACATAAGGAGAACAGCATGAAAGAATTCATGATGATGCCAAAGGGCTTCATGGGCTTGCCGATGGAAGAGGAATTCATCAGCACATCTGAAAACAAGAAGAACTACGCAGTGGCGGTGCAGGATTGGAACTATGGCCCTGAAGCGCCGGCCAACGAGCCAGGTGCAAACAAAGAGTTCTACGCTGGCCTGGCTGAGGCCATGCAGTGCGACGAGAAGGACGCACGTCGCAAGCATTGCTCCAATTGTGAGTACTACGACAACAGCCTCATGACCCAAGTGCGCATTGAGCGCATCCCGATGGCGGCTTATGACAAGGGCGCAGGGTTCCGTGGTCGCTGCGAAAAACTGAACTTTATCTGCAACGACATGCGGGTTTGTCAAGCGTGGGAAGACCGCGAATACGAAGATTGATCGGGATGTGTTAAAATGAATCCGCTGAGTCAACCGAGCCGCCAGCAGCTTCCCCTAAACAGGAGTCGCCGATGCTGGCTGTAACGGAAGGAATCACGAAAGGCCACTTGCTTGAGGTCTATTCTGATCCGTACATCCTCAAGGTCGGCCACGACCATCGACCAGCGGCACCCATTGACCACCCAGCCGTCACCTACTTGTCGGCTTGGGTCGGCGACACCTTTGCTGGTGCCTTCATGGCCATTCGCTTTTCCCCCCTCGAGATCGAATTGCATGCGCTTTTGAAGCGATCGGTTCTCAAGCATTCACGCGAGCTTGGCATGGCTTGCCTTGGGTGGGCATTTTCGCAGCCCATTCAGCGTGTGACCGCCTACATCATCGAAGGCCTGGAGTTAGCCAAAAATTACTGCATCAAACTCGGCTTCAAAGAAGAAGGCCGCAGGCGTGCAGCGTGCATGCGGGGCGGCGTGCTCAAGGACGTTTATGTGCTGGGCATGACCCGGCTGGATTGGAGTTCAAAATGAGTTTTGTAGGCGACGCTATTGGCAGCGTGGTGGGCGGCGTTACCGGCGCAAAGCAATCGGCCAAGGCAGCACAGAGAGCCGGGCAAACTCAAGCTGCCGCAGCCCAGGCGGGTATTGAGGAGCAACAAAGAGCAGCTCGGGCTGGCATTGCGGAGCAGCAATTTGCATCCCAAGCTGGCATTGAGCAGCAGCAATATGCGGCTCAAACGGGGATTGCAGAGCAGCAAAGGCAATTCAATGCGCTGGTGAATTTGATGGCACCGTATGTCCAAGCGGGCTCCGGTGCTATTGGTCGTCTAGCCCCCTATGAGCAAGCAGGCCAGCAGGCCTTCGGCCAGCAACAAGCCCTGATTGGTCTACAAGGCCCGGCTGCCCAGCAGCAAGCCATCGCTGCACTAGAAGCAAGCCCACAATTTCAAGCCCTGCAACAGCAAGGCGAGAATGCCATCTTGCAGAACGCATCGGCCACCGGCGGCCTGCGTGGCGGCAACGTGCAAGCGGCTTTAGCCCAGTTCCGTCCTCAGGTTCTCAACTCATTGATTGAGCAGCAATACGGGCGGCTCGGAGGCATCGCAGGCGCAGGTCTTGGCGTAACTGGCGATCTTGTCAGTCTGGGTCAAGCCTCGGCTTCTGGTCAAGGATTAGCAGGACTTCAATCTGCCGGTGACATTGGAAACCTCTTGACGGGCCGAGCCGACAAAATCGGCACCCTTTTGACAAACAAAGCCAGCAACATTGGCAACCTATTAACGGGCCAAGCTACCAACGTCGCCAACCTCTTGGGCAACCAAGGCGCAGCCATAGCAGGCGGTCAAATGGCTCAAGGTGGTCTTGCGCGTCAAGCATTCGGCGACCTTGTGACTATTGGCGGAGCGGCTGCTAGTGCTGGCGCATTTGGCGGTGCAGGTGGCGGTGCACCGACCGGCGGAAGCGGCATCAAGTTCAAAGGTTTTTGAGGCAAGAACATGGCTATCAATTCGATACAAGCCCCTATCAACTACATGGCTCAAGTCCCGCAGGTGGATTTGGCCCAAGGCCTTACGTCTGGCTTGCAGCTCGGTGCGATTTATCGTGAGACGCAAGACAAACAAATTGAACAGCAGAGGTTGCAACAGGTAAGGCAGCAATTCTCCGACGACTTGCAAGCGGCTCAGACCGATGGCTCCCAAAGGGCGTGGGCTGGCATGATCGCCAAGTATCCGCAGTTCCGCGAAGCCTTTGGCGATGTGCGTAAAGCGGCCGGTGAAGAGCGTGTAAACACAGAGTTCACGCAGGGCTTCGAGATATCTAATGCCCTTGAAAATGGCGCACCAGACATCGCAATGTCTCGCCTGCAAATCATCATCGAGGCAAAGAAAAACTCAGGCGAGCCGACCAAGATTTACGAGGACGTCTTGACTGCTCTGCAAAGTGGCAACATCAAAGGCGCTCAGTCTGGGGTAAATCTGGCACTGACCGCCATCGATCCAGATCGCTTCGAGAAGTCAGTAAAGGCCAGAACCACTGCGGCTACAGCGTCAAGCGCAGAGATCAAGGCCAAAGCCGAATCCGACTCAGCAGTGTCAGATGCCCGAACAAAGCTGGCAACGGCCAACAATGCAGAGCAGGCCGAAGCAGCACGATTAGCACTGCTCGAGGCGCAAGCACGCAAGGCTAAAATCGACGCTCAATATGCAGGCCCATTGGCACAAGCCAGCCTGAACTTGACCGGTGCACAGATCAAGAACATAAATAACGAGATCAGCAATCGAGCCGCTAAGCTAAATCTGGATGTGCAGGCTACGCAAGCAACGGTCGCTGAAAAATTGTCGAGCATTCAAGCACGCCTTACCGATCTTCCAGAGGGCTCCAGAAAACTGATTAACGAATCGGCAACAGCCGCAGCGGTCTCAAAACAAGCGGCAACACAATATCTCGACCTTGCTAGTCGCATCGAAGCCGCGCAAGGCGGTAAGGGTAGGCTCACCTCAGCGACAGAATGGTTTGCGACTCAATTGGGCCAGCAAGATGCGTGGACTCAGATCCGCAATGATTACACCCGAGTCAGAAATTCAGTGGCAATTAAGTCATTGCCGCCAGGCGTTGCAACGGACAAAGACATTGAATTGGCACTGAAAGGCATACCGCCCGAAACTGCAAATGCTGCAACACTTGCATCATTTTTGCGTGGGACTGCAAAGCTGCAAGACATCGATTCTTCAATCAACAACGCCAAAACAGATTGGTTGTCCCAAAATAATGGCTTGTTGACCCGTGCCAAGAGCACCTTCGTCGCTGGTGATTACGCCACCAAGCCTGGCGAGACCTTCAACGACTTTGCTCAGCGAATTGTGGGTGATGTTTCTAAAAAGTACCGATCCCCAGAACAGATTGCAGAAGAAAGACGTCAAGAGTCTGTTTCACGGATTCCGACGACAGACACCCCGACGACACCGGCAGCGACCCCGCCGGACAATGTTCGCGCACGAGCAGACGCTATTTTGAGCGGAGCCCGATAAATGGCAACGGCCGACGAATACGCAGCCTGGATCGTCCAGAATTCCGCGAAGCGCGGAACGCCTGAATTCGACACTGTGGCGCAGGCGTACCAACTCGCCAAGTCAGAGGAAACCACGGCAGTCACGCAGCAACAAATTGTGCGGCCGCCACAAGAGCCTAGCATCGGCCAGCAAATCATCGGCGCGGGCGAAACTGCCTTAACGCTGGGGACCGGGGCTATCGGCGGGACGCTCGGAACGATCGCTGGCACCGGAGTGGGTTTAGCTCAACAGATCCTATCCGGCCAATTTGGCACGCCAGAGGCGGCCAATGCTGTTGAACAGGCAGCAGCTAAAGGTGCCCAAGCCCTCACCTATCAACCGCGCACCCAAGCAGGCCAAGAGCAGGTCCAGGCAGTCGGGCAGGTCTTGTCCAACGTCCTGCCACCAGTCCTGCCGATGCTTGCAGGGCCCGGAATGGCTCTGCAAGCGGCACGCACTGCCACTCCGATCTTGGAGGCCACAGCCCAACGTGGCACAGCAGCTGCACAGCAAGCGGCTAGAGCTACAGGCCAGGCCATCGCCAGGCCCGTCCAAGCGGCCACGACGGCCGTGCGTGAGACTCTGGGTATGGAGGCCCCAGCCGCACCAGTGATGGCCACCGGAGCCCGCACAGCCGCAGGCGCGGCTGCCACCCCAGAGGCATTGCAGCGCACCACCACGGCCGAAGGCTTGCCAGTGCCTGTCACCCTCACCAGAGGGGCGGCCACTCGGGATGCTCAGCAACTGGCCTTCGAGAAAGAGCAGATCAAGAGCGATCTCGGCGGGCCACTGCGTCAGCGAGCAGAGGAGAACAACCTCCAGGCCTTGCAGAACTTCGACGCATTGGTGGATATGACCGACGCCCAACTGGCGGATCTTTCCGCGACCGGTGGCGCAGTCGTCAAGTCGCTGACCGAAGGGCTCACGGCAGCCAAGAACAGAACTCGCGCAGCCTACAAAGCAGCCGAAAACAAAGGCGAGCTAGAAGAAAATGTCACGCTCAGCTCTGTGGTGGACTACATCAATGAGAACATTCCAGAAGGCGATCTGGCACCGGTACTAAGAGCAGCACGAGCCAAAGCATTGGCCATCGGTGCTGCCATCCCAGACGAGTTTGGCAACCTGGTCGTCCAGCCCATCACGCTCAAGCAGGCGGAAAGTCTGCGTCAGACTTTCCAACGCGCAGGCTTTGAAGGTGCCGATCAATTTCACGGCGGTTCGCTGCGTCGGGTCTTTGACGCTGAGACCGAAGGCCTGGGCGGCGACCTCTACAAAAAGGCTCGCCAGACTCGCATTGAACAGGCCCGCAAGTTTGAGAATCGTGCCATCGTCGCCCGCCTGATCAAGAATCGCAAAGGCATGGAAGATCCTATGGTCGCAGCCGACCAAGTTTTCCGTAAGTCAATTTTGAACGCCTCACCCGAAGAGATAACCTTTCTGAAGCGCGTTTTGATGACTAGCGGCAATGACGGCCAACAGGCTTTCAAAGAGCTGCAAGGTGCCACCGTGCGACATCTGCGCGACGAGGCGACTAAGGGCATGGGCATGGACTCGCAAGACCGCCCGTTGGTCTCTCCGGCCAAGCTGCATCAGTCCGTCCAAGCACTCGATGCCAATGGCCGACTGGACGTTATCCTCGGCAGACAGAATGCTCAGATCGTCCGCGATCTTGATGACGTGGTGCGTTACGTCACCACCGTTCCGCCAGGCACATTGGTCAACACCTCGGGCACTGCGGGCACGCTCATGGCAGCCATCGCAGAAGCTGGCGCTACCGGGGCTCTCACGGGGCTGCCTTTGCCGGTTGCTTCTGGTCTGCGCCAGATCGTCAAGATGCGTCGGGAAGGGCGCACCAGAGCAAAAATCAATGAAGCCCTCAACGCATTGCCGCCCGTGCAGCCTTGACCGACAATCTATCATTCAGGAGAACCAGTAA
>Ga0181347_1000560_pt1 | contig 12371 bp, 2 predicted proteins | sample Su13VDMM110SN_FD_130102 | JGI IMG/M metagenome (GOLD analysis project Ga0181347, IMG submission 130102) | Freshwater viral communities from Lake Michigan, USA - Su13.VD.MM110.S.N | ecosystem: Environmental > Aquatic > Freshwater > Lake | place: USA: Michigan | collected 2013-07-16
AGGGCCTCCAATACACCTGTATTCCACTGTGCAGGGACTGCCATCAGGGGTCTCATAATGGTATCCATGGACAAAGGTCTATCTGGAAAGTCCTGAAAAAGGATGAGCTATCCGTCCTAAACGACACTATCAAAGCCGCCCTTGAGTAAGCACATTGGCCTTGATCTTCCGTGGCCCCCAAGTGTTAATCACTACTGGGGGCAGTTTGGAAAACACCGGTTTATCGGCAAGAGGGGTAAGGAGTTCCGTATAAAGGTGCTTCAGGCGTGTCAGGATGGCGGTATAGAGCCTCTGGAGGGTAGGTTGGCTATGCATGTATCCCTTTTCCCTCCAGACCGCCGTAAACGCGATATAGACAACGTCCTGAAGAGCCTCCTGGATGCCTGTGAACACGCTGGCTGTTACGCCTCAGACTCCCAGATCGACGAGCTACACGTAGTCAGGCTGGAGAACCTCGCGGGTGGAGGCTGCTCCGTCCTTATCATGGTTAGGGACTAAAGGCCGCTTATACTCCGCATCTTTTCAACCCCAGTAAGAGTTGAATTTTTGGCGCGCTGCAACAACTCTATTGTTTTTCTCTTTTCCTGCGGGGACATTGGGTTCATTTGCCCTTCTGAAATTTCTCGAATAATTTTGTTTATTCTACTCAGTTCTTTATTTGTATTGTCTACATAATCATGCATTGCAATCAATCGTTTGTTCTCTTCAACATTAGATAGAACTCCCTTTACATTTTGACGATCAATTTGTAGTTCCATAGTTTTGTATTTTTCGTCAACGCGTTCTTTAAAGTCATAGAACAAATCTTCTGGGCCACGCTGGACTGGTTTCACAAATGCCCCATAAAACGGGTTCTGTTTGTCGGTCATTGCGGGACGTTTTTCAGCCGCCTCTCCAATCAAGTTGGATGCCCATTGCGCCAAAGACCCAACACTGCCAAAAAAACCTCTGATAATGTGATCAGCTTGTATTGGGTTCAGCGCACCTCTGGTCGCCGATGAAACATATTTGCCTAACTCAGAGGTTGTCGCGGTGTATTGTTCTGCTGCTTCAACACCATTAAGCCCGACTGGAACAACCGGTCGCCCTGTCAGGAAACTACGATTTATTCCGATTTCGATAACCGGTCTTGCGCCAGATGGCACTGGAGTTGGGCCAAGCAACATGTCAATCGCGGCGGTTTTAAGAGCTTCTTTCAGGCGCGTTGCGTCTTTTGGCGTTGCAGTAGATTCCTCAATATACTTATCGTATAGAAACTCTGGAAGAACCTTAAAGAAAAAAGCGCCGGAGTTGTGCATTGGCAACATGATGTTGGTTCCCGGAATTATATAATTACCATACCTGGTTTTATCATCATATTTTTTATATTCATCGTCATCGCCAATGGCGCATCTGAGCAATAGCGTAAGAATGCCCAGCGACGTTCCTGTGATAGCCATTTGCGCAAATGCGGCTTTTCTAGACTTACCTTTAAGTCCTCCGCCAGCTAATGTCTGAGCCATTACATCCGTTGCGTTTGCATAGGCCGAAATGAATGGAACTGTTTTTACAAGAATTTGCGCTACCTGTCCAGATCCGCGATGGTGAAAGTTAATTACGTTCGCCGCACGATAAAGAGCCAAAGCCTCATCGCCAGTTTCAGCCAGAACCCGTTTATATGTAGCTATACGCGGAGCAACATCCGATGAGTCTCCAATGTGATCTAGCGCCTTTAAAATAAATTGAAAGGCGTTTCGATTCATAATTCCAACCTGCATCTTTACTTCTTTTTCTGCCGTTCTGGATGGGATGTGATATCCGCCAATGCCCGCCAATTGTAATGTTCTAGCAACAGGCTCTATGTCGAAGTTTTGATTTCCGGTAAGAGTAACTCCCACTTTATTTGCAACAGGCCTGACCAAAGTATAAACAAAGTTTTTATATACCCCGCCAAGCAACTTATACCAATGCTTGGTGCCAGATGCCCACGCTGCCACGGGCGCATCCATTAGTAATTGTTTAAGTTGAAATTCTGGATCTATCGTAATAAGTCTTCTTGTAAAGTTTGCAAGGTAATTAAAACCGTAAAGCATTTTTATGTCTAGGTTTTCCATCCCAAATACAGCTTCTGCAATAAGCTTGTCTTCGATTTCTACAACGATATTCCTGCCATTAGAAATATGAGTAAAGCGGCCTTTGTCCTTATCTACCTTTGGAAATACTGTGAGCTGGCCATTCAAATTGCGTGTTGCGTAACGATCAACAATATGGTTTGCGGCGTTTTTACGAAGTCCGTTCATGGTCATTCGCATAACGCTGCGAGTCATGTTGTCAACCATGTTTTGAATTTCGCGATTGGTTTTAAACTCAACAATATCGCCTTCGTTTATTGGAACATTGATCGTTACCTCTCCGTTCGGAGCGCTTCTTACATCATTTGGATTTATTGGATTTTCATTTATTTCAACCCCAACAACGCGGGAAGGTTGAATTTTAAAAGTCTGCTGACCTTGCTTTGCCTTGAATCTTGTGGAAACAGATGGTCGGCCAGCTTTAAACAGTTTTTCCCTGCCTATGTTTGTCATAGACCTGGTAGTGCTTTGGAGCGCGGAACCGGCCTCGTCGGTGTCTGCCGATATAGTGCCGTCTTCCATGATTCGATACCATGGAATATAGTCTTTTATGTTTGACAATAGTTCGTAGCGAGCCTCACTAATCAAACCAACATCTCGCCAGAACACAAGCAAGTTTTGGTTAACGGCGTTGTAATTAGTCATGATGTCGCCAAGCTCGGGATGCGCCCTTGCTCTACTCAAGAAGTCTCTTATTTCCCCGTTTGACATGCTGACCTTGCGTTCAACCAATTCAATAGCGGTCAAAGCCTTTTTTGCTTCCGAAATTTCCATCTTCAAGGCGCTGATATCATCTGGGTCAGCATTGGGATTGGACTTGAGTGTAATTAAATCAGCAGCCAGTTGATTTAACTGATCTTGCCGCGCAACCAATTCGTTCCTAATACTTAAAGAACGCTTTGCCTCCAAATACCCTTGAATTATGTCCGTGCCTAACTGATTTCCAAGCTTTTTCTTTATGAGTGATTCGGCTTTGTATACGCCGACCATTCCTTTGTCGCGTTTCTCCGCCACATAACTCAAAGAATTAGGGTCGTATTTAATACCGCCATTTAATACCACTTGAGATGAAATGGCGGTAGCGCGAATAGCATTGTCCAACGCTATGGACGCATTTACTAAACCGTTCGCGTCCCTCATCTGGCCGTTGAATGCGCTGTATTCGGCGGCGTCTAAACCAGTGCCAAACCATACGTTTTTGTTGCGCATATATATGGTTGCTCGATCAGCCGTCGTAATGGCATCTATAGCCAAACTCTTGGGGTCTTCAACTCCTTTTTTAAATATTTGTTTGGCTGTTGTTGTGGCGGTAAGGACGGCTTTCTTAAGAGAAGATGTGCCTGAAACTGGAGTATGTGCGTGACCATACCTTTCCAACAGATCCATGTCGTCTTGTAGGTTATTAAGGGCGACAAAATCTTTGTCGCCGGTAACCATATCAACCAATTGACTGCGTGAAATCCTGTTCATTTCACCAGACATAATCTGATTAAATACTTTTTGGACTGCGTATTTGTTGTCAAAACCAAACACTGATTTCAGACCTTCAAACATCCTTTGAACAAACAACTTGAACCGTTGCCATGCGGTTCCAAGCTGGCTTGCCATAAGCTTTTCTGCGTTAACTGCCCAGTATTCTGATGGGTTGACGTATTGATACATCTCATAGCCAGGCAAAGCAGCCATGGCTTTTTCATGGTTAGCCAAACTAGGATTTTCTATAAAATTTAATACCGCATTAAAAAACTTTTGATGAAGCTCATCTTGGTTTTTTTCTGATGCTTTTTGTAAATCTTTCAGCCATGCTTCAAAAACAACTTGACGCTGCGCGCCAGACATCATTTGCTCTAATGAGTGGTTAAGCTCGTGCCGTATTGATTTTGGGTCGGTTGCGCCAGTTGTAGATTTAAACAGCCTTACTATTCTGGCTAACGGAACAAACATTGCCGCCGCTCTATTGTTGCTATCTTTGCCGTGAGACCTAACGCTAAGCCTTATCCCGTCAAGTAGCTGTGGATACTTGTTATACGCAACTTGAGCAACGGCAAGCACATCAGCAGATATATTGCCCGCATCGTATTCGGACAAAGCTTTTGCCAAGAATGTTTCTGGGGATGTGCTGGTGGGGGTGCTTATATCAATTGCGGTTTTTAAGTAACTGCTTCTGCCCATCAAAGATGAGAGGCTTCTTTGGAGATCTGTGGATACCTCTCCTTCCGCAACCTTACGAACAGCGGACGCCATCCGACGCCTAAGTCCGGCGTATTCGTTTATCTGCTCGCGCCGAATGTCGGTATTTCTTTGCGCAAGCTCTCCGGCTGAAAGGGGAGGCTGCGAGTCTATGTTGAAAAGAAAGTCTTCTTTCTTGCCAAAGGTGACGTTCTTGCCAAGAACCATGTTACCAATTTGAAGAACTTCATCAGCCGCAATTACTGGGACTGTTGTGCGACGGTCGTAGAAGTAAGAATGACGGGTGGGATTTAAACCTATCTGCGTCCACGCCGGGTCAATTAATGCTAACTTTGCTTGCTCATAAATTTGTTCAGGAGTTGTCGAAACATAAGAACCTTCAATTGTTTGAAGGGGTTTTTTTGCCTCTCCAGCCGCTATATTAAGGGCCGCGCTTTGATTGCCAGGGCTAAATTTAACATTGATAGCTTTAGCCGAACTACTATATCCAATTATTCTTCCAGAACCAGATTTTGTTCCTTTTTCGTGAATAGAAACAACATGTACGCCTTTGCGATTAAAAGACGGAATATCAAGCCTTAAACCAACGGCGGTTCCATTGGTAATTTTGGGGTTGACTTGTTTGCCTTGCGTTGAAGTAAGTGCATCTACCATTTTTTCAATGGTGGCTGGAACTAATGGATCAGTAAAAATGTAAATCGGTTTGTATTTATTAACCAGACTATCAAACTGAGCGGTGGTCATGGTGCCGTCTTTGACCATCTGCGCGGCAGCAGCAAGCTCTGGAGAACGACCAGGCGGGAGCTTTTTCTTAGCCGTTGGCAGCTGATCCATTTCGTTCAAAGCCTTGGACTCAGCTGGATTCGCGGCGGCTATCTTGTCGGTAATGTCAGACTCGTTTTTAAGGTCATACTCCTTTGGTATAAAGCTAGTCCTGCCGCCGTCCTCATCTATTATTCCATCAAGTCCGATTGAATATAGCGCAGAAATTGCCATGCTTAATTCAACAGGGTCTACTTGGCGCTCATCATTCCTATTGGACATAACATCCAACAATTCTTGTCCAGTAACGTCTTCGTCTACCAAATTAAGGAACATGTCTTCCCAAAGAACGGCGTCGTCTGTTGTTCCCCGAAACCCCGCCGCAAGGGCCTCACGCACATCGGCTGGCTGTTCTGACAAACGCTTGTCTCCAATTAGATTGGTTCCAGCGTCTTTTGCGCCCGCCTCTCCGGGCTTGCCTTCCTGCCTTCTTCTGCTTGGCAGCGTTACGTTGGTGCGTGGGGATCTAAGCACACCTTGTTCGGAATGCTTTGATACATTGAACGCACTTTGTGGGTTGCTGACAATGCTTGTAACAACGGTAGTTGTTGGTTGATCCCCAGCAATACCCTCAAACGTCTGTTCCAGAGTCTGGCTCATTGGGGTGATGTATTGAATACCGCCATCTGCAAACTGTTTTTCTATGTGATCGTTGTAAAATTTTTCTCCGTAATTAATGCAGCCATAGGATATGAAGTTATCATCCGCAGTTGGCGTTGAGAGGCGTTTTAGCCTGTTTTCTGCCGGGTTTCCTGTATATGCAATGTGACCAACAAGAGAAGAGTTGCCAAGTTTTATAAAATCAAAAGATGTCCCAGATTTACGCCGCTCTATTTTTCCTTTAAATCTGCCGGCTGGAGTAACCTTTTCTTCTTTTGTTGTTTGCGCTACTGTCTTTTCAATTGCAGAACGCGGGATAACGTCTTTATCTTTGGCAGCGCCCAACAGAACTGGCGCGGCGGCAACAAGATTTCCCTTCGCATCAAATACATAACTAGTTGCAATTGGTTTGTCAGTTATTATGAATGGCAAGCCTTCGTTATCGTTAGTTCCGACAACATAGTGGGCAAGCCTAGCGGTGGTAACTGACGGAATTATGGCACCAAAGTTTGCCTTTGGTTTCTCTACAATTTTTACCAGTTCTGTTGTTTGTATAGAGGGTATGTTGAATGCTTGAGATTCTGCGTTGAATGTAACCGGATTGAACGCAACACCAACAGCCAGGATAGTGGCAAGAAGTTTCTTAATAACATTGCGTATGCCTTTGGCTACAGCATTGATGCCCTTTTCAATGGCACGCTGTATATCGGCGCGTAACTTCGTGGCAAACCCATCCGTGTTTTTCTTATAACCGTAATGGTCTTCAAGCTTCTCAACCTCTTTGTCGTTGAGTTTCTCGAGGGCTGCGTCTACTTTTTTGTTATCCGACTCTTCTGTTTGAGCAGTTGTTTCGGTAGGTTTAGTCGCGTCTATGGAAAAATAATCCGTGCGCCGTTCTGGAAAACGAGCGCGAGCCACATCACCAATTGCCCATAATTGCAGGCTATCTCTGTTGACAACGGGTTTTCCGTTTACAACAGGATGAGCTAATACTGAACCTTGGCGCGATGACCACACCTCGAATTCGTTACCCTTGCCGTCTTTGAAACGATCGCCTTTTACCGGTTCTCGTTCTTCTGTCTTGACTTCATCCGTCTTTTTTTCTCCATCAAGCATATCACTCTGACGAGACAACTCTTGCTCGGCCTTCTTCTTATCAATCTCCGCCTGCTCTGCCTTGCTTACTTCTTCAGATGGCGTCAGCGAAAAATCAGCCTTCTTGGATGCTTCGGCAATAGCCTTTTTGTCACGTTCTTTTTTTTCTTTGGCCTCAACTTCCGCTGCGGCTTTTTCTTCCGCCGCTTTAGCTTCTTTCGCTTTTCTTTCGCGTTTTCTAATCTGGGCCTCGGTTTCGCCGGTCAGTATTAGCTCTTCTGGCTTGGCTTCGCCGGTTCCACCTTTTTCATTTTTTCCAGGTATTCCTGTTGCGCTGGGTTGAGGGGTAGCCCCCTCAGCATTTGCCTGAACAGCCCCAGTCCCTTCGGTTGTTGCCACATCTTGCGCGATTGGTCTTTCATATCCATCCCTTATTTTATTCAGAACGTCTTCTCGTGTAGCGCCTGTGCCAAACATGTCTGTAGATGGTTCAAAAGCTGTTTTGTATGCAAGATTTGCGGCATTTCGCAAAGCCACTATAGCCGCTTTGTTACTGCGCGGGTTTGCCGCAAACAATGCAACTATAATCTGTGCATCTGGCGACATTTCTATATCAGATTGAATGGCGGCTTCTTTTAAGTTAAGACCCCTGCTCCTAGCGTTAAGTATGGCTATCGCACCATCAGTAACAATGTCTCTTATATCAAGTATTCCCGCTCCTTCAAGCCGCGACATTTGCGGAGCCACTTGGGCCAAAGCAGATAAAAGCAATTTACCTTCGGCATTATTTGCCTGCGAGAACAAACCAATAAGTCTGTCGTTGTTATACGCCTTGGCAAATATAGCCGCTTCAAGTCTTGCGTAAGCTAGTTTGGACGGAACACCTTTTTTGTCCATTAACTCTTCTAATTCTGTTTCTGGCATTCCGCGTATGAATTGCCTTACAGCATTAGCAGTTACATCGCCATCATCATTAAATTCTAATGCGTTTAGATCAACCCTATTGATATCGTTTTTGGCTTGTGCAACAGCACTCAAACCAAGACCTGTTCTAATGTTTGAAACGTCGCCTATGTCTGAGGTTATATCGGATTCCGACATAATCCTTACTGTCATTCGATTGGGTATTCTTGCAACTACTTCAAGCGATACGCCGTGCATACGATCTTGAATTAATTCGCTTTTGTATTTATCGGCTGTTCCGGCTTTATACGCTTCTTGTATTCCTTCTTTTCTACCATTTCCCGCTATTGCGCGTGGTTGCTTGATACTAGAATCGTTGTAGTCTTTATTAACCGTTCCATCTATAAAGTTAGATGCCAAAATAGAATTTGCATCTACAACTGCGTATTGAATTGGTATGCGACGCCCCGTTGCCGTAACAGCAAAATCCTTTCTTCCTAACTGTTCAATTGGAATGTTGCCACCGGCAATTACGGGAGCGCCGTTTGCAAAATCTCTAGAAAACCCAAGACGCCCATAGTCAGGGTCTGCGGCGATCCCTTGCATCTGGTTAATAGATGCATCGCTCGACCGGTCCCTGTTTTGAAGAATCGGCGCGGGAGTTTTCTTTTCAACTACTTCGGCCACCTCTTCAGGTTTGACGCCGGCAGCGCGAAGCATGACCTCTTTGTCCCAGAACCGACCATCCTTTAGGTCAAAGGAGCCAGTGAGCGGGTTTATTTTTACAATCTTTTCTGCTATTAATTTACCGAGGGCGGCTCTTGCTTGCTCTTGGGTAAGCCCAAACTGCTCCATTACCGAAGACTCAAAGCTGTCCATGGCTGCTTTACCGCGAGCCACAAAACCTGTTACCGGAGGCTTTTCTTCAATTCTTTCGACAGTTTCGGCTTTAAATGCCTTGCGTGCGTCTTCAATTGTTAGAAGCACGATGCTGATGGTTTTTATACCGCCCTTGGTGAGAGACTCGATTCGCTGAAGTATTTCCTCGTCGGTGCGGCCTTTGGCTACTCCATTGCGTATCTCAATATCCACCATATTACGCAACAAATCCTGCTCCTCCATCGGCAGGCTCTCGTTTGGCGCATCTACTTTTGCGGGGCCGTTAATGACTAACCCGCGACCCTTTACGGTAACTTCTGCAAGAGTCTGGCGGGCAGCGGTTGTTGCGGCAGGGGTAGTTTCAATAACCGTCCGCGACCCGCTTGCGTCCGCAGGGCTTACAACACCGTTGCGCTCCATTTCTTCTATGAGGGCTATCGCCTCGTCAAAGCGTATGTTTAACTGTCGTTGCACTAAGCTCGGGGAGGCTCTATCAGTTGTGCGGACAATCTCAACGGCTTTGTTGTACAGATCATCCGGCGCGGCAGTCTTGGTTTCGTTGGATGATCCTTCTAGTGTAACACCTGTTACACTAGGGTCTTCAAGATCGTCAATAGCGGGAGCCTCAAAATCACTGGGCGCAAGTAAACCCTTGGGGACTACCCTCTGCTCCGGTGCAGCTTCTCCCGTCGCAGGGACAACCTGGGCTGCTTCTGTTTTTGGCTCTGCTGCTACAACTGCTGGAGCTATTGGTGCGGCTGTTACCCTGCCTTGTGGGGGCTGCGGACGCGCCGCAGGAGCGGCTGTAGAGAGGTATTGGGCTTGGTCTGGATTCAGTCTAGCCAATGCCTCGCGACGAGATCCTTCTTGCGTATAACCTTTTTCGGCAATGTCTTGCTGCAATGCTTTGCCAATTTTTTGGCTTGGAGATAGTGTTGCATCCTTGCTTAGTTCTACACCTTTAACGGCAGAACCAAGAACATTCCCAGCCAGACCCTCAAGAACGCCGGCAAAAACAGCGCCTCGGAAAGTGGGAACATCTACTAGCCCCTCCCTCTGTTGGGCAATATTAGATGCAACAGCCTCTTGAAACGCTTGCAGAAATTCTGGCGCACCCTCATAAATACCGGCCTCTGCTAATTTTTTTGTAATGGTAACAAAATTATTTTTGGCATAATCTTTAGCTAAAATTTTTGCAGAGTCTGCTGTGGCGGATCTTGCAAGAATTTTATTTACCATTCCTTTTATAAGGACTGATTCTATGCCGGTTTTGCTAGCAAACGCCCCGAGACCGCCGCCCAAAAGTATGTTGTCAAGGTTTTTGCCATTGTATTTTTGAGCTTCTTGCGCTGTTTTATCAGCAATTTCTGGATTTACTCCAGCCTCAATAAGGGCTTTTTTTGTTTCTTCGTAGATGGTGCCTTTTATAGTTCCAGCACCCATCATTGCGCCAATTCCAACGCCAACCCCCGTAGCAACCGCAGCGGGCGCACCAAAAAAGGCTGTTGCTAATCCGGCAACCAATGCTGGCGCTGCCGTCCCAAAAGCATTAACAAGTGTGTCTACCGGAGCTACGCCAAGCGCACGAATAGCTCCACCAATCTGCGCCTCAATACCCTTGTCTTCAACTTCTTTTTTAATGCGAGCAATTTCTTTGGAATTGTTTTGCGATTGAGCGGACATTAACTTGCCAAGATAGTCTTCCGAACTACGCAAAACTTTAGAAGTTTCACTGTCTGCCCCAAAAAAATCCGTTATTGAACGGACGCCACTTACGGTTCCTTTGGTAAGTTGCAAAGGAACGTCAGCAAATTGTCTGGCTACAGATTGCTCCTCTGGCACTGGCAAAACAATTGGAGCATTGACCGAATCACCACGAATTACTTTTCCCTGTCTATCAATAATGGTATTAACAGTTGCCCGTTTTTGAGCTATAGCTAATTCACTTTCAGTTGGGGGCGGCTCAACAGGGCGCTCTACTTGCGGGGCAACGGGCACAACCCTGCGTGTTGGCACTTGAAAACGATACGGTTCACTTGCTATTGCCAGTTCTTTTTCTGTTGGTTCTTCAATGGGCTGAACTACCGCTGGCGCAACAAGCGGCGCTGGCGTAACAGGTAGCCTATTACGCATCCGCTTGCCTTGCGCCATGATGTTACTGCTTACAGGAACAAACGGGACAGTTGCACTGGGCGGCCCCTCGGCTGCGTTTGTTGCGGGCTTCTGTGTAGCCAGCCACTGCTCTGGCGACAATGGTGCCGAAGCTGCGGGAGCGGTCTGCTGGGTTGCCAGCCATTCTTGCGGACTCATTGCGGCGATCTCACAAATTTCTTGTAGTCTCTCCACTGAGCATCGGTGAAGTCTGCAGGTCGAGCGTAAGTTTTATTACCAACTGTCACGCTGTCTGGTGCTGCTGGCTTTGGGGTGGCGACTGGGGCGGCAACCCGAGGAAGTTGTCCGGGCCTTGTTGGAGACCTAATCTTCCTTAGAGCTTCTTGAAATATACTTTCTCGCAAATCTCTTTCAATGGTTGTTGGTTTGCCAGCTCTTGCATTTTTAGCATCCTGTTCTTGTGCTTGAAGTATTGCAATAGTTCCTTGTGTAGATTTTAATTTTTGATCCGCTGAAGCCTGTGCGGCCCTATTATCTACACCCTCTTGTCCAACCGCTGCTGTATTGGCTTGTATATCTTGACCGCGAGCCTGAACTCCTACACCAGCATAACGCGGATCGTATGCTCCTTTTAGTTTTAGAAATGCATCCCTAGCCTCCGTTGAAAGAGCCGCAGCACTCTTTTTGCTTCCGTTTTCTATTGCCGATGCAACGTAGTCACGAACGTATGCGGCCATATCATTTGGCGGCTTGGCTGCAAGGGCGGCTTCTTTTGTTGCCACCAGATCAGCCGATTTTGCGGTAAGTTTTGCTAGCTCTAAGTCAATAGCTTTAATGCGATCTTCTTTCTTCTCAAACGAAGCTTGGGCAATTTTTGCAATGCCAGTAGCATCGTTGTAGCGCATATTTTCCAACTCAGCCAATTCTTTATCGCGAGTATTAGTAAGGGAGCGGATTTCTTTCTGTTCTGACATAAACCCAGGAAATGCTTGTGCAGCGCCAACAGACAGAGGTTGTGTAATTGAACTAAGAATACCCGATTGTGGACGACCGTATTTAGAAGCTTCTGATGCCATCCCAAGACCGGTGCTAATAATGAAGTTGTTTAACGCCTCCTTCTTGCGGGCGGCCTCAGTTAGCTGAAGATCCTCGAGTTGTTTTTGACGTTTGTCACCATAGTTACCGGTGATGCCGGCAGCTCTTAATGCTTGTTGCTGCGCCTCTCTGGCGGATGCTACCTCACCAGCCATTGTGGGTTGCGTGTATTGAGCGCGTAAACGCTCTTGTTCTTGTCTTGCCATTTTAAGCAACCCCTGAGATGACATATCAAGCGGTTCACTTGTATCTGCTTCTGATTTTATAATTCCCAACCCAGTGGGACTTGAAACAAAATCACTATCTCCATTTGCGGCTGGAACAACGCCCGCACTTTGGAACGCAATAATCCCACCGCCATCATAATTCTCTGGGGCAAAGTTATTAATTGGCAAAGAAGTCAGCCCACCGTTGGGTTGCTCTTGCGGCATTTGGGGGGCGTCTTGCTGGACTTCCTGCGGAGGCATAGCCTGCTGGATTCCCTGCGGGGGCATGGCTTGTTGTGGCTGTTGTCCCTGCGGCATCACTTGTGGCATTTGCGGCGGCGCATCTTGCGGTTGTTGA
>Ga0181347_1000562_pt1 | contig 12360 bp, 5 predicted proteins | sample Su13VDMM110SN_FD_130102 | JGI IMG/M metagenome (GOLD analysis project Ga0181347, IMG submission 130102) | Freshwater viral communities from Lake Michigan, USA - Su13.VD.MM110.S.N | ecosystem: Environmental > Aquatic > Freshwater > Lake | place: USA: Michigan | collected 2013-07-16
ACTGAAGAAGAATGGTTAGCAAGTTATGCAAGTATTTTTAAACATTGTATTGATATTGGATTTCATCAAGTTCCGGAAAAAGATTATGATTTTTGGGTTGTAGCATTTCACGATGAAAATGATGAAACAATCTTTAGAAAAGATGCTGACATCAATGAAATCAATATGATGATGAATGACCCTGATGGGTATTGTAAAGTTTGGAGAGATTTCCAAACAGTTCATAAACCAAAATACTGGGTTGTTTGGCCATTTAGTAAGTCAAAAGGTTGGTGTGATAGAATAACAGGTAATTTATAATGGTGGACATTAATAATATTAGAAAAGTTGTAATAAATCTTAAACGTAGGATAGACAGACTAGAAGAATTTAATCGTGAAATGGAATATATTGGTTGGGATTATGAAATTTTTGAAGGTATTGATAAAGGAGGTTATGATGGTTGTGCGTTATCACATTTAAAAATTGTTGAGGATTTTATAAATTCTAATGATGAATATATAATGATACTCGAAGATGATTGTTTCTTTATGCCTTATGCTAAAACTCAATTAGAAAAATCTTTAAATGAACTAAATAATATTGAATGGGATTTTTTTCATTTAGGTCCTAGTTTAAATAGACCTGTAAACAACTATTCTGAAAATTTATTGGATTTGTCTAATTTACCTGAAAAAGAACCTCATCATAGAGGGATTTATAATTTAGCGTGTTATATAATAAATCGTAAATTTGGTGAAGAAATCTTAAAATTCAAGTTAGAAAGTCAAAAAGCGATAGACCAATATCTTGATGAAGATGTGTTTTCAAACTTTAAATGTTATTCAACGTCATTACCTGTAATTACTCAAAGAGGTGGTTTTTCTGATATTAATCAAACAAACGATAATAATCATTATATGATTACATATAATTGGAATTTATATACTGAAAACAAAATTAGTGGTTTATATTATGATATGGGTTATTGTGAAAATGAAAAAAAATACCCCGAAAATTTAATTAAAAAAGAAACTAAAATTTTAAAACCAATATTTCAACCATTAGAAATTGATTTACCATCATTAGATATTGAATCGGAGTATAGTGTTAAATTTATTACTGCAATTTATTCTAATTTATATGGAACTGAATTAGGTGGAAGACCAAATCGTCACGGACATTATCGATGGAGTTTATTATCAATATTAAAAATGACTAATGCCGATTTCATTTGTTATACTTCAGATGAGGAATTTGATGGTTTAGAACAATTTTTTTACGAAGAAAATAATATTAGTCGAGAAAAATTACAAATAGTTAAATTTAATCTATATGATAATGAATTTTCTGAAATAATTAATCAATATAAAGATATTGAAGGTATTAAGAGAGGAGATAGATGTATTGAAATTCAATATATGAAATTTATTTGGTTTTTAAATGAAGATAAATCTTACGATTACTATTTTTGGATTGATGCTGGATTATCTCACTGTGGTTTAATTCCAAATAAACATCTTTCACTAACCGGACCTCATAATCAAGGTTATTATGAAAGTCCATTATTTAATAATCTATTTTTAAATAATTTAATTAAAACTACAGGTGACAAATTTACTCTTATCGGAAAAGAGAATGAACGAAATTTTTGGTCAGGAACGGTAAATCCAATACATTTTATAGATTATAATCGAAGTATTCACATTATTGGTGGAATGTTTGGTGGTAGAAAAGAATTATGGGACCCAATTATTGAATTATTTAGAAATTATGTTTATACGGTTTCTGAACACGATAAACGATTATACCACGAGGAAGATATTATAACATTAATGTTTAGAAATCATCCTGAATTATTTTACAATTATTATTTTGAAACTTGGTGGCACGAAGACGAAAGAATTGCCGGAACTGATATGGCGGAACACGTTAAAAAAAATAGAAGTTTTTATAAAATATTAACAGAACTTAACAACATATATGAATAATATAACATTAGTAACCGGATTATGGGATATTGGTAGAGGAGACCTTCAAGAAGGGTGGTCTCGTTCATTCCAACATTATTTAGATAAATTCCAACAACTATTACAAGTTGATGTGAATATGATAATATTTGGTGATGAAGAATTAGAAAAATTTGTTTTTAATAATAGACGCGACGATAATACACAATTTATTCGTAGAGATTTATCTTGGTTTAAGAATAATGAATTATACGATAAAATACAAAAAATTAGGACTAATCCTGATTGGTATAATCAAGTTGGTTGGTTAACAGAATCAACACAGGCTAAATTAGAGATGTATAATCCTTTAGTTATGTCTAAAGTTTATTTGTTACACGATGCTAAAATTTTAGATAAGTTTAATTCGGAATATATGTTTTGGATTGACGCAGGTTTAACAAACACAATCCATCCCGGATACTTCACACACGACAAAGTTTTAGACAAATTACCACAATTAGTTAAAAACTTTCATTTTGTTTGTTTTCCTTACGAAGCTAATAGTGAGATTCACGGATTCAAATACCAAGAGTTATGTGATTTAGCCGGAAAACAAGTTAATATGGTTGCTCGAGCAGGTTTCTTTGGTGGTAAAAAAAATGTTATATCTGAAATTAACAGTATCTATTACGGACTAATGAATGAAACTCTTTCAAATGGTTTAATGGGAACTGAAGAGTCTTTATTTACAATTATGACATACAAATATCCTAATCTTATTACCTATTCTGAAATTGAGGGTAATGGTTTAATGGGTAAATTTTTTGAAGATTTAAAAGATATGACAGTTGAAGTTAAATCTGAGGTGTCAAAAGATGTTGTTATAAATAATTTGGATGATTCAAAAGTTGGACTATATGTTATAACATTTAACTCACCAAAACAATTAGAAGTTTTAATTCAATCAATGTTAGATTATGATAAAGATTTTATTGAAAAACCAAGAAAATTTTTATTGGACAATTCAACAGATTTATCTACAACGCCAAGATATATTGAGTTATGTGAACAATATGGATTTGAACATATTAAGAAAGACAATATTGGTATTGTTGGGGGTAGAGTATTTGTTGCTGAGCATTTTGATGAAACTGGTTTAGATTTTTGTTGGTGGTTTGAAGATGATATGGCATTTTATCCTAACAAAGGTGAGGTTTGTAGAAATGGATTCCCGAGATTTGTTGATAATCTATATCAAAAATCGTTAGAGATTGTTGATAAAGAAAATTTTGATTTTTTAAAATTAAATTTTAGTGAATTTTTTGGTGATAATAGTGTTCAGTGGAGTTGGTATAATGTTCCACAGGATTTTAGACAATCTCATTGGCCTAACAATACAAAATTACCGGTTCAGGGGTTAGACCCAAATTCTCCAAAAACAAAATTTGATGAAGTTAATATTCATAAAGGATTACCATATGTATCGGGAGAAATTTATTTATGTAATTGGCCGATTGTGTTAACAAAAAACGGGAATTATAAATGTTATTTGGAAACTAAGTGGGCTCACCCATTTGAACAAACACTTATGTCCTACGCATATCAAGAAACTGTAAAAGGTAACATTAAACCGGGATTGTTATTACTAACTCCAACGGAACACGATAGATTTGAACACTATGACGGTTCTTTAAGAAAAGAAAGCTAATTCCATATTATGAAGTATTTATAATAAAAACTTTAGATGGAATTTTTTATAAAGAAAAACGCGACCTTACCCCTATTAAAATTACAGGTAGTAAAAGATGGTAGAAGTGATTACAATAATTTTATGGAATTATTGGAAACTTCCACCATATTCTTTTCTATGGTTAATTCTGAGACCGGGATTCCTAAGATAACTTCAAGACCTGCAGGATTTGTTGAGAAAATATTTGATGACCCAAATGCTGAACCGGAATATTATATTTACTATCAATTTACCAAACAAGACACAAGTATTGAGGGTAGATATGAGGGTCAATTTTTAGTTAAAACCTTTGATGGTAATGTGATATTACCTATTAGAGAAAAGTTATATATATATGTTCAAGAATCGTTTATTGCTGATGATTTAGAATATAACACTTGTTATACTTCAACATTCCCTTGTTGTGGTAATCCAAACATTGTTGATAACCCTGATGAAAATACAATTACTATTGTTCCACAATATTATCCTGGTTCAATAGGTGCATTATATACGGTAACATCAAGATATCCGGTAGATACGGATATTACTGTTACATTTAAAAATGTTTTAGGAGTTATCACGGGTGACCCAATAATTATTAATTCGTCAGTTTCTATTTTTACAGGTAGTAAAGAGGGTGTTACTGAACTTGTAATTGATGAAGATTTTAATAGATTAAATTTATATACATTATTTTCTGATATAATATTAACAGATAATGGACCTTCACAATACGATAACATTCCCGTTATTGAAGGGCCTATACTTATTGACCCAATAAAACCAAGACCTTTTCCAAAATATATTTCGGCGTATGTTACAAGTTGTTGTGATAACATTGAGAAGTGTATAACAAGGATTCCTTCATATTTAGATATTCAGATAGGTAGTAGTGTTTTAGGTAGTGATGGTATATGTTATACTATTCAAAAATTAGGTGTTATTTGTGATATAGATAATTCAATATCTTATGGACAATCGTATTATGAAAATTGTAAATTTTGTCTTTCAAAATATCCTTGTGATGTGATTAAAGAAACTCCAACACCAACTCCAACATCAACACCAAATCCTTGTTTGGTAACACCAACTCCAACACTAACACAAACAAAGAATTGTCAAGCACCGATTTTACAAACAGTGTTAAATAGTAGTGGTAATACATTTTTATTGTATTTTACTGTTACAGGACCTTGTACAACAATTATAGTTAATTGGTCGGCGGATAATATTAATTGGAATAGTAATGCGGGTGGTTGTTCATCTCCAAGAAGTATTACAATACCGGGTACATTACCACCAACAATATATTTTTATATTCAACAGTTTAGTAATGATTGTCCTTCATTTATTTCAAATACAATAACGTATAATGTTATACCTGTCACTAGAACTCCAACACCAACACGAACTAATACACCAACACCGACAGGGACTCCGTTACCATCAATTCCGGTATCTTTTGTTGATTGTTGTAATACGTCAAACATTTTTATTATTTATGGGGCGCCTTCATTAGGTATTGCCTATGAAGGTACATATTATATTCAAAGTTCCGGGTTTAATGGTTGCGCAACAGTAATTGTTCCACAAAATAGACCTAATTTAGTTTACGAATATATTGGATTAGTAAAACAAAAAGATTGTGACGGTTGTTTTAACAATACCGACACAGTTTGTCTTACCCCAACTCCAACTCCAACGCCAAAAACTACACCAACACCGACGGTTACATCATTGTCTTGCGATTTTGAATTTGAAACTGTGTCATTAAGTCCTACACCAACTTCAACACCAACAACAACACCGACGGTTACTCCAACTAAAACACCAACTCAAACTCCAACTATAACAAAAACTTCAACTCAAACTCCGACTATAACTCAAACCAAAACACCTACACCAACAAGAACTATTGGACTAACAGTTACACCAACTCCGACTACGACTAAAACACCAACATCAACTACAACACTAACACCTACGCCAACAACAACTAAAACAGTAACACCGACTCAAACACCAACACTAACTCAAACTAATACACCTACACCAACTCAAACACCAACTCCGACACTTGGTGCTATTGTAGTACCTCAATGTTCGGTAATATATTGCGACCAACCAACAAGTGGTACGGGTAAGGTCTACTCTTACGATTTTACAACTAATGTTTCAACATTATTATTTGACCCTATACCTCCTATGACAGGACAATTCTCTAGAGATATTGCACATACCAACAATAAATTATGGTTATATACATCAGGTAATACTATTTATGAGTGGAATATAACATTAAATCCATTCACTAAGACATTCAATAGAACTTTATCAGGTGGTACTCTTGGTAATGGGTTATGTGCGGTAAATGACACACAATTAATTTGTAGCGTTGGGTCTGTTATTACTAAACTAACCTTAAATTTAAATAATACAATTACTACACAAAATTTATTTACATTACCTACCGGAAGACAAGTTTCAGGTGATATAATATACACAACAAATGATAAAATTATTGTAACAACATTTACCTCAGGTATTTATAGTACATATATTTCACAATATGTGTTAATCGGTAATTCTTGGATATTAGAGTTTGATAAAAACATTACGTCACCGGCATTAGTACCTTTTGGTTTAGCAACAATAAATAATAATTTATACATATTTAGTCAAATTTATATGTATAAAATAGATACTGTATTTCCGTATACTATTACACAAGTAAATAATATTGATAAAACAGTCGCAGGTGCATCACAATTACCAAGTTGTAGTAATGTTACATTTGTAACAACAACTGAGACTTGTTCTTCTTGTATTATATACGCATTACCTAATAATGGTGTTGGTAGTTTAACAGTTGACGGGTTAACCGTTACCACAACATATAGTGGACCAACTTTACTTCAAAACCCATCAACTTTAATTGCAACAAATTGCACAGCATACGGTAGACCTTTAAACACAATATTGGTAGGTTATAACCCTGGATTATTTACGTACACTTTAAATTTTAATCAACCGGTTAATAATATTAAATTTTTAATTGATGGTGGTGGTCTTAATACACAACAAGGTGCGATAGAAACTTATACTTTCGGAACTAATGTAGGTACTCCAACACTTTCTATTTGTGGGACATCTTGTTCAACTACGGCAAGTGGAAATACAGTATCATTAACTATGGTTAATAGTGTGCCGGGAGCGGCATTAATTCAAGTAAAATCCAACACCCCATACACTCAAATAACAATTACGGGTCTTGGAGTGTTACAAGGAGTTAATTTAGCTATTTGCTTAACAACACAATCATAATAATAAAACAATATGGGAATATTTTTAGAAATAACGACAACAAACTATAACGGACAATTGGCCGCCATTACCTTTTTCCCTTGTTCAGGGGGAAGTATAAATCTAGGTCAAGTCATATTACCTTATTATTATGATAATGATTATTATTATGGAACATTTCAAATTTACATACTAAAATATGATAAATATTGTGACTTAGTAATCCCTTGTCCAACACCTTCAGTTACATCTACACCAACGCCAACACCAACTCCTAGAATAAGAAATTTACCGTATAGAGTATTGTCTTGTTGTAGTCGTATTTCGGGTATAATAATATTACCATCCACATTTACAATTGGTACAACAATATTAACTACCTCTAAACTATGTATGACAATTACAGATTTTGCACCAAAAGGTAGTGTTCCAACATTTACTTGGTCGGGTATTTCATATGATGAAGGTTGTGAAAAATGTTTGGAAGATTACCCTTGTAATCCTAACCCAACACCAACACCTACAACAACAGGATGTAAAGGTTGTTTTAGTTATACATTAGATGGTGGTTTAGGTAGACGTGGCTATACTGAATTTAGTTACATTCCTTGTGGTGAACGAACACCTGTTACCGTTTTTATAGATGTAACAGATACAATACCTGGAAATACACTTACCGTTTGTGCGGAATGTTATTATGGTATTGTGATAGTATCCGGTCCGGGTAGGTACACCGTAAATGGGGACTGTATTCAACCAACACAAACTCCAACACCAACTCCAACAATCACTCAAACACCGGCAAATAATTATTGTATACTAATAACTAATGAATATGGTTGTGGGACTTATAACTATCCTACTCAAGGAAATGGGTTGATTAATGGTAAAAAATATTGGAATACTATACTTGATGGTAAAACTGTTTTAATCTATTGGGATAACATTCAAGTTTGTTGGGTTGTTAAGAATACTAATACAAATGAACAATGTTCTAAATTATTTATAAATTCAGAATATCCTGTTGGTGATTATACTCAATGGGTTTCGACCATACCACCAACATCAGGGTGTTCTTGTTTATCTACAGACACTTACTTTACTGTAAGACTAATTGATTGTCCAACACCTACACCAACACCAACATCTACCGTAACTCCAACCGTAACTCCAACTAACACACAAACTCAAACCCCAACTAACACACAAACTCAAACACCAACTGTAACCCCAACAGCAACAGTAACAGCAACATTAACATCGACAGTAACTTCAACACCAACTAACACACAAACTCAAACACCAACCAAGACTCCAACACCAACAGTCACATCTTCACCATTATCACCAATTATTGGTTATTTCCAAGATTGTTGTGATAGTAGTATTAAATTCAAGGTTGGTTCTTTAGTTAGTAATTTAAATGTGGGGGAATCTTATTATGTTGTAACGAATGGGTATAGTGGTTGTACAACATTTATCACAGGAACATCTGTTTCAATTCAATACTCGGCAACCACAACTTTAACTTATGAAATTGATTGTTATAGTTGTAATACTAAAAAGTCGATAGTATGTCCAACATCTACACCAACTCCAACACCAACACTTACACCAACACCTACAAATACAATGACACTTACAATGACACCTACAATGACACCTACAAACACAATGACAGTTACAATGACACCAACAGTTACTACAACACCAACTTTAACACCTACAAATACCTCAACACCAACACTTACACCAACAATTACTCCTTCACCAAGTGGTGAGGTGTGTATTAATTGTAATATATCAGGATATACTTATATAATATCGGACCCAATAATTCTTCCATCACCAAGACCAACAGGGACACCAACACCAACACCAACAAATACACCGGATAACACAGTTTACACAATATGGGTTCATATTGAATAATATAAAAAACAACTAATTATGTTAACACAAGAAATAAAAAATAAATTAAACGAATTATATCAAAACACACCTGACTATGTGGGTGTGGCTTATGGTCATAAAACAATTAAGGGTGTTGAAACATCTGATATATCAATTGTTTTTACAGTTCCAAAAAAGAGACCGTTAAATGAGATTCCATTTGATGAACGTTTACCGGAATTTGTTGAAATTAGTGGAACAATCTATAGAACAGATGTTCTTGAAATTGAAGAAGTTGTCCCAATGATTGATTACCCTATTTGTGATAATCCTTTAATTGCTCCAAATTGTTATACTTGGACACCATTAGGTAGTGTTAATCCTCCGAATAGAAACACACTTAGACCATTAGTTGGTGGTATATCATTAACCGCTCAACGTTTATTAGGGTCTGTTGGGACATTAGGTTTAATTGTTGTGGATAGTTTAAGTCAAAAACTTGTAGGTCTAACTAATAATCACGTAGTTATTCAAGACGCATCATATACTAGTGCCAGAAATCTATCAGGTCCAATTGTAAACGAATACAAATCAATAGCGTATCAAAATGGAGAAATATCGACACCTGTTGTTGGTAATCAAATTGGTGAAGTTATTCGATATGTACCATTAAAGAGTTATCCTGAATTAAACACTGTAGACGGTGCATTAGTTTCATTATGTGCTAATACTGTTAGTGACACAACATCTTTTACTCAACTAGGTATTAATTATAGTCAACCAATGCCATTTGCAACAACAGCTGAAATAGATAGTTTACTAGTTACCCAAAGAACAATTTTAAGTAGTGGTAGAACATCGGGTGTAAAATCTGGTGATTGCGGATTAAAAATAAAATTTTTAGGTGCAACTGCAAACGTTGGTTCGTATCCTTTACAGAGCGTTGGTAGAACGATTTCTTTTAATTCTTTAATTGTTTTCACTAGATTAAGTGAGGGTTGTAATTTTCCAATTTATGGAGGTGATTCCGGCTCTGTCCTTATTGCGGATTTTGATGGAGTTTATAAAATAATTGGATTAAACTTTGCTGGGTCATCTCAAGTTCCCGGTTCAACAACAGATATTGGTCAATTTGGTTATGCTTGTAGAATAGATAATGTTGCTTTTGAATTAGGTATTGAGGCTTGGGATGGGACACCTAAAAATACGGTATCAACTATTGAAAAAGTAATAACACCTGGAGGTAGTCCTAATAAGACAATCATTGTCGATGGTAAAACATATTGGCAAGTAGGTTTATCACCTTATTTAAACTAAATAAACAAAACAAACAAAATAATTTATGCCGTTTTCATCATCAATCTGTTTAACAAATACTGGAACATTACCATTAGGTAGTAGTGTTGATATTTATTCTGACTATGATAGTTACTCGGACCCATTTCAAACAAACGTATCTCTTTCTCAATTAACATCAAATTGTCCGTATATTTTAACTAATATACCTGACGGGACAACACAAATTAAATTTCAGGACACAGTATCTCATTGTTGTTATAACCTTATAATATCACCAAATAACTTATGTGATTTATTTGGAATTCAGTTAGCAGGTTTTTCATCAACAACCATTAGTCAAATTGTTGCAGGACTTTTAGTTAGCTCTGTTGGTGCAAATATAACCGATTACCTAATTGATTGGTATGGACCCGAGAATAATACAACAATCTCCTTTACCTCAGGTTTTGGAACATTATTTGGACCCTATCAACAAACACACCCATTTAATAGAATATCTTTACCGGGATATTATATTCCGATGATTAGACAAATACGAATTAACAATATTAATTATTCAATAACAGGTGGGACAGGATTTGTCCAAGCAAACATTAATTGTTTGGCGAATCAGACAGTTGAAGTGTTTCCGTCAATTTGTTCAGGGAATAGGGTAGAACCTGTTTATCTTTACTCCGGATATAATAATTATTATTTTTCAAATACTGCCGCGTTTAATACACCCCCTGAATCATTATCTTTGGGATTTGATTTAGATATAAATACTAATTATTTTGCTTGGCAATTCCGAGCATATACTGTTAGTGACACTATAAAAATAAGTTTTAATGGAGGTAATTACCCAACACCGATTGTTTTAGAGTATTATATTGTCGGAGATGAATTTACTGATTTTAATGTTTTTGTTACCCCAAAAGTAATAAAAGTTGCTACTAACGGTTTTTTTAAAAAGGTGACAAACATTAGTAAATTATTAAGAACTGAAAATGATTTTTTAACAATTGAGATAACACCTAACCCTAACATAAGTAGAACTAATTGGGAAATATATTTTGGATGTTTAAACACTTTTAATTGTGAAACCTGTTTAGATTCATTAGCGCCTTATAAATTTATTGATTCAAGTGTGAGTATAACTTCATTAGTGTGTGGTCAATATAGTTTTAATTCGAATCTGTCTGGATGTACTAATAGCGTATTAGAAAGTAGTGATATTTTCAAATATTTAACACAGAGTTCGTCAATAGCCGCACCCGCAGCATTAAACTCTGAATTTTATGGGAAATGTTCATCTCTGAATGGACAAATTTCTTATAATTCGATTGATAGTAGTGGTTCGTCGTTTTGTGGTAATTATACAGTTTGTGCTGCGGATAATTCCTCGTGTTCACAATCTCCATATAATTGTGATGGAGCACCAGGTGGGTTCATTAGTTTTAATAAAACAAACGCCACTGTAGGTGGGCCCGGAAACATTAATATGCAATTTCAATATTTGTCGGATTTAGAATTATATTATCAATCATATTTAAATAACGTTTTAAGATATGGATTAGGGACCCCATTTGATAATACAAATATTAACTATTATCGTTATTTTTCTTTAGTTGTCCCTATAATACCATCTAATGACCCTGATAGAACTTGTGCCTCTGATGCAAATAATGTTGCTCAATATTCAATTCACACATCAAGTGTTGTAACAACAGGTATTACGGGTAATTTTTATTTTTTAAACATTACTATGCCATTAATGACTTTAGGAATTACTTTTAATGAGTGTGATTTAAGATGTTTAAGTAATGCGGAGACGGGAGTTAACGCTGTTAATAATATTTCAATAGCGTCAGGTAATCAATATAACTTTTATAGTAATGTTGGTGCGAAAAAATTAAATCCAATTTCTGACTACTCAAAACTTGTTAAAATCACTTCAGGTCCCACACTACTACAACGGTCAGCATTTTTAAGATTAACCGATTTAGTAAATGACACAATCCCAATGTCGGGAGATAGTTACACAATAATACCATCATTGTCCGCACAAACTTGTGATTTTTCAAGTTATATATATACTGGTATGTATTATGGTGTCAAAAGTTACGTAAAATATGCTTGGACTTATAGCACAGAAGTAACAACATTAAATATTTATAATATTGTTACTTCTATTAATAATGGGGACTCACTTTTAATTTTTAG
>Ga0181347_1000563_pt1 | contig 12359 bp, 16 predicted proteins | sample Su13VDMM110SN_FD_130102 | JGI IMG/M metagenome (GOLD analysis project Ga0181347, IMG submission 130102) | Freshwater viral communities from Lake Michigan, USA - Su13.VD.MM110.S.N | ecosystem: Environmental > Aquatic > Freshwater > Lake | place: USA: Michigan | collected 2013-07-16
CGTGTGGCTGTGCTGGTCGACAACGAATCCAGCAAGTCGGAAGTTCCTATCAGTTACAGTGCAGTTGATATAAACAAAGCTGAACAAGATTCGTGGATCGTATTTCCTTGGGAGGAATGGTGGTCAAATTAATGGGCACCAAACCCTACACAAAATTAGTGGATTTTGATCTGGACTGTGAGAGTGAAAATATAGTTGTAGAAATTGGCAGCGAAAACGGCGAAGGAAGTTCATTATGGTTACATGCCTGGGCCAAGCAACATGGAATGGATTTTTACAGCATTGATGTTGAACATAGAAAAAGAGAAACTGACTATCCTTACATGAATTGGGTGGTAACTACGTCGGGATCTGATTGGTGCAAGAACACCCTTCCAGGTCTTAATAAGAAGATTAAAGTGTTATATCTCGACAATTTTGATTGGATCTGGGACGAAGATAATTTGGCTGATTATATTAAAGAGCAAATACAGCAATATGCACAACGCGGAGTTGTAATGAACAACAGAAACTGCCAGGAAGAACATCGCCTACAAGTTCAATACTGTTTGCCTTATTTGGACAAACAGTCGGTAGTAATCATGGATGATACCTTTTATAATAATGGTATATGGAATGGCAAGTGCGCAACTGTCATTAAGTTACTGATGCAAAATGGGTACGTGATAAAAAACAATGAATTGGCCACAAGAGGATGTGAATGAAAATCAAAGTCAGTGAAGTGTTTTACAGTCTACAAGGTGAAGGTCGCTTTGTGGGTGTTCCTAGTGTGTTCTTGAGAACCTACGGTTGTAACTTTACCTGTGCGGGATTTGGTTGTAAGCCAGGCGAAAAGAGCACAGGTGCCGATGATGTGTCCGAAGTAGTACACTTGTACAACAAGTTTGAAGAACTGCCTTTGGTAGAAACCGGCTGTGATTCGTATGCATCATGGCATCCTGCATTTAAACATCTAAGCCCCACACAGACCACAGAAGAACTGGTAGAACGCATGTTGGCACTCACGCCCAACAACATGTGGCAACAGAACAATGGCAATGACGTGCATCTTGTGATTACTGGCGGTGAGCCATTGCTGGGATGGCAACGTGCTTATACAGAACTACTGCAACACAAAGGCATGGCAGATTTGCGTAATATTACATTTGAGACCAATGGTACTCAAAAACTACACAGTGACTTTAGGCACACGTTGTTGGATTGGACACTGAATCCTAAATACAAAAGACGTGGTTATAACAATTTAACATTTAGTGTAAGTGCAAAGCTAAGTGCGTCAGGTGAAAAGTGGGAAGATGCTATCTGTCCAGACATTGTTAAAAGCTATCAAGACATTGGTCACACATATCTCAAGTTTGTGGTTGAAACAGATGAGCATATCACAGAAGCAATCAAGGCTGCAGATGCTTTCCGTGCTGGTGGGTTCACAGGACAAATTTATTTGATGCCACAGGGCGGAGTCGTTGAGCCATATGATAAAAACAAACTACGCATAGCAGACATCTGCTGTGCCCAGGGCTGGAACTACAGTCCTAGATTGCATGTAGACTTATGGAGCAATGGATGGGGCAAATGATCAACATTGGTTTCATAGGACTGGGCAAACTAGGCATGGATGCCGCAGAAGTGTTTGCCGAACACTACACAGTTCGAGGTTACGACATCTTGCCAAGAACATCTGACACAGTCGAGATCTGTGACATACAACAAGTCATACAGGCCAGTGACTGGATATTTGTTGCAGTTCCTACACCACACTTGCAAGGCTATGATGGCAGTGTACCCAGCAGCCATATGCCTCCCAGAGATTTCATACATGAAGCAGTGGCGGACAGTCTGATCAAGATCAATCATTATGCTACCACCGCCAAAAAGGTAGTGTTGATCAGCACAGTGTTGCCTGGCACTACCCGACGCAGTTTTGCTGGCTTGCTGAACAAACAACATCAATTCCTGTACAATCCATATTTGATTGCCATGGGCAGTGTAAAATGGGACATGGTCAATCCCGAAATGATCATGATTGGCACAGAACACGGTGACCACACAGAACTAGCAGAAGAGTTAGTAGAACTTTATCGGCCCATGGTGCAAAACAACCCCAGATACGAGATCGGCACCTGGGAAGAATGCGAAGCAATTAAAATATTTTACAACACATTTATCAGTGCTAAGGTTGGCTTGGCCAACATGATACAGGACTTTGCCCAGCGCATAGGCAACATCAATGTAGATGTAGTTACCAATGCCCTGGCACAGAGCACTCAACGCATCATGGGACCCAAGTACATGACCGCAGGCATGGGCGATGCCGGAGCTTGCCATCCCAGAGACAACATAGCTCTGCGTTGGCTGGCTGCAGAATATGACCTAGGCTATGACATGTTTGACACCATCATGCAGGCCAGAGAACGTCAGGCTTGTAACTTGGCTGAGTTCTTGGTCGAACAAGCCAAAACACACAATCTGCCCATAGTCATACACGGCAAGGCCTACAAGCCCGACGTGCCTTACTGCATTGGCAGTTACAGCACATTGATCGGGCACTACATCACGCAAGCAGGTCATCAGGTTCGATATGTTGACCCCTTGGCCGACGACGCTCAAGATGTGATCATTGACTTTGATAAACCTGCTGTGGTATTGATGGCACACAATCGTTCGGTGACCTATGACTATGTTGCCGGAGATCATGCCGACCGTTTTTATTACAAGATCAAACCTGGCAGTGTGATCGTGGATCCCTGGCGCAGATTGCCGGTCGACATGCCGGGCATGACTGTGCTACACTATGGAAACACCAGAAGATCATGAGTCCCATACCCGGCATGGATGATGGCATTTTTTACATACATGCTGAATGGCAGTTGTGCAGGATCATGTGGCCACGTCGCTGTGAGATCTCTGGCCGTAGATTATGGCCGGGCACCCTGGTGTATAGAGGTCGTGCGACGCAATATGGCACAAGAGTGGTCGAATATCGGTGGCATGCTCGCCAGGAACATTTAATGTGGCAACTAAAGGAGTAACAATGCAATTTTTTGACCAAATAAAGAAACGTTTTGCAAAGAAGCAAACCAAAGAGGCGGCAACGCCTCGTGCGCCCCGGGTAGAGAAATCTGCCAAGGACCTGGCCACTGAACGAGGCGAACCTTATGTGGCCATGCTCAGCATGGAAGTGGATCCAGAAAATCTGCACCAAGGCAGTTTTGAACTGGACTGGAACGAAAAGTTTGTGGCCAATCTGATACGAGCCGGCTACCAGATGCGACCCGATGACACTGACAATGACATAGTGGATCGTTGGTTCCAGGCCGTGTGCCGCAATGTTGTGCTTGAAACCTGGGAGCAAGAACAGGCCATGAATCCCAATCGTGTGGTCAAGACACGTGACATCGGAGATGGTCGTAGCGAAGTATCATAATAAAATTCAATAAAGATGATTTTATATGTCAATGGTGACAGCAACTGTTATGGCACAGAACTGTCCACTCCAGACAAATCATGGCCAAAATTATTGTCTGACACGTGCAGTGCAACACTAATTAATCAATCACTTCCTGGTGCCAGCAACTCAAGAATCATAAGGCTTACCAGAGAATTTATAAAAAAAAATAAAGATGTCAAAAATTTATTTGTGATTATTGCTACTACAACTTGGGAAAGAGAAGAGTGGTTACAAAACGAAATTTATTATAATATTAGCGCAGGAACGCCGTTGACATCATTGCCAGAGCACATGCATGCCAGATTCAAAGATTGGGTCGTAAATCAAACAGATACTGTGCGAACATGCAAGTCACAATATGCCCATCAACAATTTTATGATATTCATCTTGAGTTGAAAATGCAAAGTATAGGTCATTTATTTTTCCATGGCATAGATCCATTTATGGATGGTGCTAATTATGAGACTTTTGATAAATTTGATTGGGAAGAGTATTTTATCGATCCCTACAATCAAAATAGTTGTTATTATTGGTATTTGAAAAATCAAGGTTTTGAACCGACTTCTGGATACCATCATACTGAACAGGCTCAACATCATTGGGCTGAGTTTATTCATCGATATCTTAAAGAAAAAAAATTACTATGATATTGTATGTAAATGGTGACAGTCACACAGCAGCCGCCGAGGCTGCCAATCCCTATGCCTTTGCTGAAGACGATGCAGACTTGGCTTATCTGGGCAGGACGCCACATCCGGCCAACTTGGCCGTCAGCTGGGGACGCAGACTCAGTGAAACACTCAAGGCCGGATTCCATTGTGCGGCCGAAAGTGCCAGTTCCAATTATCGCATCCTGCGCACCACACGTGACTGGTTGCGACAACAGGTATCCTACAACGACATGCTTGTGATCATACAATGGAGCACCTGGGAGCGTGAGGAGTGGTTGCATGAAGGAGTTTATTATCAGGTAGGTGCCAGTGGTATCGACCATGTTCCGCAACCGCTACAAGAAAAATATCGCAACTTTGTGACAGGTACAGACTGGAAACTCAAAACCCACCAAGCACACAAAGAGATTTGGGCCTTCCACCAAGAACTAGCCGATCAAGGTATCAAGCATATTTTCTTCAATGGCAACAATAATTTTTCACAAATAACTGATCAACACGACTGGGGCACCAGTTACATTGGACCCTATAATCCCGAATCAACCTATGATGCCATAATACGTGCTGAGGGTATCTACACAGTTGCACCCAATAGTTGGCATTTCGGACCAGATGGACATGCGGTTTTTCATAGATTTTTGTTGAATCATATCATGAGCAATCGGCTTATCTGATTGACTTCTGTCCAGCATCATGTTATAATAGTTGTATGAAATATGTTCTAGTAGATACTGCCAATCTTTTCTTCCGTGCCCGACACGGCGCTTTCAGAGCCAGTGATACCTGGGAAAAAGTGGGTTTTGCCCTGCACGTCACACTGATGGCTGCCAACAAGATGGCCCGGCGTTTTGAAGCCGATCACATGGTGTTTGCCCTGGAAGGCCGTAGCTGGCGCAAGGACATGTATAAACCCTACAAAAATAATCGTGCCGTGGCCCGTCAGTCACTCACAGAGGCAGCACTAGAAGAAGACAAGATGTTCTGGGAAACCTATGATAACTTGACTAAATACCTGAGCGAAAGGACCAACTGTAGTGTGATACGTTGTCCCTCCGCAGAAGGCGACGACATCATAGCTCGCTGGATCGCATTACATCCCCAAGATGAACATGTTGTTATCAGTTCAGATACCGATTTTGTTCAGCTGGTAGCCAACAACGTCAAACAATACAACGGAATCACCGACGAACTAATCACCATAGAAGGAATATTCGATGCCAAGGGCAAAGCGGTTGTCGATAAGAAAACTAAGGAATCTAAAACAATCCCTAATCCTGAATGGCTACTGTTTGAAAAATGCATGCGTGGAGACTCGTCGGATAATGTGTTCTCGGCTTATCCTGGTGTAAGGACCAAAGGAACTCGAAACAAGGTTGGCCTACAGGAAGCATTTGAGGACCGCGCCAAACAAGGCTATGCCTGGAACAACTTGATGTTGCAACGTTGGATGGATCCCGATGGTGTGGAACACCGTGTGCTGGATGACTATGAACGCAATCGTACCTTGATTGATTTGACAGCGCAACCTGCCGACGTCAAGGCCGTGGTAGATGCGGCCATACGTGAACAGATTTCGCACAAGGACGTGGGTCAGGTGGGAGTGAGATTCATGCAGTTCTGCGGCAAATATGAATTGAACAAATGTTCGGAGTCGGCTGACAGTTTTGGTCGATGGATGAATGAAACATACAAAGGAGTACTCGATGACATTAGTAGCTAAACCCGTGATAGACAATGAATTTTGGATCTTGCAAGAAAACAATCGCAAGGTAGGTAATGTGCAGGCCTGTGCCGGCGGATACCAGGTACGCATACGCAACGAAACCTCACAGTTCCCCACCATCCGTATGGCCGCGCAAAAAGTCAACATCAAGTTTGAATCAAGACCCCATGTCACTGCCGTGGTCCCCGACAACCTGGTGCATGGATATCCCATCCAGGGACGTGTGTACAATGCCATGTGGTCGGTCACACAACAGTTACCTGTGTACACTCGTACCGCCAAGAGCAAATCATGGTTTGCGGCCGGCTGGTATCGTGTCAGGCGAGGTCGTAGCTGGCAGACCATGCTGGCGCCCAAGCTCATAGTGTTGCAACGCTATGCACATGCAGGACCATTCCATTCAGAAAGTGATGCCAATGACCATACATCTACAGAAATTCGTTGACCGTGTGCGCGGTCAAGAAGCCCGCGGTGCCCGTGACCTGGTCATGACCATGAACGAAGCCCGTGATCTGCATGCCGACATCACTCGCTTGTTGCTGGCCCTGCAGAACCTGCAAGAACAACAAATCAAAACCGCCAACACAGACGTGTTAAAAGTGGAAATACAAGGCGGTTCATTCTAAAATATACCTATATTTTGGCATAAATAAATGTAGGAGTATTATGCCATGAGCCGACCCAAGCCTCGCGTGTTGATCGAACACACCAACAAAGTGACCTACAAGACCGAACAGGTCTTGGCATCGGAAGGTGTGTGGGCTGTGTTCTATGAAAATCAACCCATCAATCTCAAGACCAGCAATCTCCTGGTGCAGTATCCGGGGCCCAAATACAAAAAGGTTTCATTTAGCAATCCAGGACATGCCAGGAACTTGGCACGCAAGCTGAATACGCAATTCAAGACCGATCGGTTCACTGTGGTCTTGCTGACTGCAGGTACCAATATCTATCCGTGATGGCCGGCCATGAAGATCTATGATTGTTTTTTATTCTACAATGAATTTGATCTTTTAGAACTTAGGTTAAAAGAGCTTTATGATCATGTAGATCATTTTGTGTTGGTGGAATCTGATTTGAGCTTTACCTGCCATCAAAAACCTTATTTTTTTGATGCCTTCAAAAAAAGATTTTCCAAATGGAGTGACAAGATCCTTCATGTCAAACACAAGGGTTCAACTCATGACGTTCCTTGGCACAACGAATATGATCAAAGAAATGCTATTCTATCGGGCATCGTAGATGCTGACCAGAATGATATTGTAATTGTCGGCGATGCAGATGAAATAATAAATCCAAGCAAAATTGAGATTTTAAGGAAAAATCAAGAATACTTGTTCTTTGGTTTTGTCATGCCAGAGTTTGATTTCAAGTTCAATTACATGCGCGAAGATTGTGCTCCTGAAATAATTGTCATGGCAACCAAGAGTCATTGGATCAAAAAATTTTCAGCTCAAATGTTACGCAATCAAAAGGCCAACATAAAAAAATTACCTTTTCACATAGAATGGCAAAAACAACCACGCACAGTACCTTTGCATTTTACTATACAACCAAATCAGGTCAAAATAATTGAGCATGGTGGATGGCATTTCAGTCACCTGGGAGACAATCAATGGTTGCTTGAGAAGGCTAAAAACACTTCGCACCAAGAAGACGTGACCGAAGAATTTTTACAACAGTTAGACGTTGAAAAAAGCATAAAAGAAAAAAAATGTTGGAACCGTGCCTGGCCTTATCGGTATGAAATTGTAGACCTAGATTCATACTTTCCCACTTCATGCCGAGATTACCCACAGCATTGTCTGCCTAATTCAGACATATCTGTCCAAGATATATTGAAACAAGATGATGAGAGATAAACTAAAACTCACCGAACAACTGGTCGCATTGCTGGATTCTGACCCGGGTATCACGATCACTCAGGCCATGCGCACCTGGTGGTTCAACATAAGGAAAAATGGTGGCATGCGATTGACCGGTCCAGGCTACGCAGTGTTTATAGAACAGTTGGACCTGGCACGCTATGAGTGGTCAATACCGGATCCACAACAATTCAATCAACGTGTGATATTAGCACTGGATAAAAAAATACAGATGCCATACTATATCGCAACCACCAAAGGCATGCCCAAGAAAATAGTTTTTTTTGGCAGCCAAGAAGCAGTCTGGTTAAATCTATATGGCAATCTGCAACAATTTCTTGACAACTACAAATCATGATATCAGTGTACATTGACAGCCAGATCTTGGATATTGAATGGATTCCCTTGTTGAAATGGCCAGGTGGCCACAAGTTGTTCCACGACTATGAAGAATATGTGCAATCACCTTATCCACACAAAATAGCATTTACGGCACATAGACTGCACTGCGATCTTGAAGACAAGTCTGGAGCCTATCGAGGATTTGAAGATAAGATAACACGGCTCAGCGAGGTCAGTGACCTGGTGTTTAGTTTTGAAAGCGAACTGCATGATTATCACTGGACTATTTGGAGACAATGTCACAGGTCTAATGTTTACTGGTGCCTACCCGGCGCAGTCAATGACAGACCCGACATGCAACGCAACATGATCTACTGGGGTGACTGGTTTAAAACCACAGCAGGTCTTTATCGCGCATTGCCGGACGTCTTGGCACAGTTGCGTCCCTGGTTGGCCAAGCCCAGAACATTTGATGCCTTGCTAGGTTGTCCCAAGCCGCACAGGACCTTTGTGGCCAATGCTGTGCATGCACATGATCTACACAGTCAGTTCGTTTTGACCTACGGCGGTGCCTGGAAACACACAGAATTTTATGCACGTGATTATTTTATCTGGGAACCCGGGTGTGAACCCGAACAGGAAATCATAGGCACAGCAGATTGGGTCCAATATCATGGACATCAATGCCACCTCAGCCAAGTCATGCCTATACAAGTCTACAATGACACTGCCTACAGTATCGTGGCCGAAACCGACAATGACAATACCCTGAGTTTTTTCAGCGAAAAAACCGCCAAAGCCTTGATAGCACACAGATTGTTTGTGGCATTTAGTGGTTATAAATTTTTACACAATCTACGTGAACTGGGTTTTCAAACCTTTGGTTCGGTGATTGATGAAAGTTATGATCTAATTGAAAATGACTCTGAAAGATTCACAGAGGCATTTGAACAAGTGCGGGCATTGTGCATGTTACCGCAAACTCAAGTGTTAGAAACAGTGAGACCAGTGTTGGAGCACAATCATGACATGATCATGAACACAGATTGGAATCAGTTTGCTAGAAAACAGATACAGATCAAGATAGATCAATTGTACTGATATTTTGGGCCACTATGTGGGCCCAGGCATCATGGGTGTCCACACCGGGATGAAATCTGTCACCATGGTAGTCTTGTTTGAGTTTGGCCATCTCATAGATTCCATTTTTATCAGAGTCTTGAAAAATCCACTGGGACCAATCTATATTGTCAATCAATGGTCGTAGTTCGGGGTATTTCAACACACCAAAATCCCCATTGGGGCTGCAATGCTCCGTGTGATTCCAATAGTTAACATAGCTCATGAACCTGTAGGGTATACGCCGGGCTTTTAAAAATTCTTGGCATTTTATGATTTCAATGAGATTGGTATGCGCCAGACTTGTATTGTTGCTGACCATGTACAGACCTTTGAACAGTCGTTGCATATTAGGATTTTCGGTCCATGGTCCCAGTAAACCTCCGCTGAAAATATATCCTAGTTGTCCGGGGCAACTTTCAACCCGGCGATAGAACCCAAAATCATCAAACATTCTATGCCAGGCATCGTTGGTCAAATCGGTTAAAAAATCAATCCTGCTGACTCCGGACCACATGATCAACACCATGTCAAAATCAGGATTTTCCAAAAGATATCTTACCACTCCGTTGGCTATGTACACATTGCCTGCTCCGGGTTCAGCCAGGTTCTTGATTTCAAAATCAGGTCTGAGTCTTTGAAGAGCTGTGGGCCAGCAGATGTTTTTGTCGCTGCCGGGTTCTTCGGGCCAATGCGTGAAACTACAACCGGATACTAGAACTTTCATGGACAGGTATTTATTGACAACTACAGGCCCTGATGTTATACTGTTTGTATCAGGGCCTTTAGCTTAATGGTAAAGCAATCGACTCATAATCGATGGAGTCTAAGTTCAATTCTTAGAAGGCCCACCATCTGTAAATATAATATGAAATTAAAATTAACACCACAACAACTTGTATCAAATAGAGAAAACTGCAAAGCTGGTGAGTTAGCCTACGCAGACAAAAAGAGACACTGACGCATGCTCACTCGCAACGTCTACTTGATCTATCCACCAGGTTACAGCGGTTCCTATGTGAGTTGGGCCATCAACATCTCGGATCTTGATCGGAGAGATTCCACTGTGCCTTGTCCTATCAACAGACATGCTGATACGCAACTGGGCGGAGCCGGCACGGCTCATCTACACACTCGGATACCCACCCATCAGGGATTTGATCGTCATTTCATCTGGGCCATGTACAATCGGCCCACTGAACCCAGGATCTACATAATTAATCCCACCAATCTATGGACACAGGGCCGAGGTGCGGTCACCGTGGCAAGATCCGACCCCAATGGGGTTTTCATCAACATACATCACGAAGAGGAGTTCGCCGTGGAAGCCTACGCAGAAATTAACTGTGTGACCAAGTGGCCTACTTTTATGTCGGTGCGAGTAGCTGATGAATATTTAACCTGTCCCAGAAAATCTTGGAACATGCACTCGGACTACAATCCTTATGACTGCGCCCAGGATCAAAAGTTTCGAAACTTCAGCGTCAAAGTACGAGATTTCTATATGCACAACAGTCCGGTTACCAGCCAGCAACTGGCACTTGAGATAGAAAAAAACGATATTTGGTATCAGGTTCGCAATCGCTATCAACCACACGAAATCAACGAGGAAACTTATCTTCCGCATGTAGATCTGACCAACAGATTTTTCAATGTAAGTTGCCGTGATATAGCCAGCGATCGATTTCCAGATATTCTGTCTAACATTCTGGCACAAAGTGGCATCACTGACAACTATGATCTAGATTATGTGAAATCTTTCCATCACAATTATGTACAAGCCCAACAGAACCTGCACTGGTTTAACAGTTACCAGGCCTGGCAAGATACCGGAAAGATTGATGACTACATACGCAGCCACAGTATCATAGAAGCTCAAATCATACGAGAGATTTTTCGTGCCAGCAATCGATATTTTTTGACTGAAGCCGACCGAGATTACTGTACCAGTTTCTGGGCACGTCTAAGAGGGCCTGACTGGCCTGACCTCATCACAGACGAGCACCAGTTTTATGATCTGCCTGGTTGGTTGCAGGAAGAAATACGCGGATTTAATTATGCTTTCCGTGTCAAGGCCAAGCCCAATCGAGATATATTGAAACTAGATTGGGAATCAATGAGCATCGACGAAATCAATCAGGTGTACCAGAACAGTCGATGCAAAAAATAGAATAGTAACCCACCAGACTTGATCACAAAGATCGGCAAAGGTTAGGTAGTATATTACAAAGAACTGTAGTACAATAAACAAAATTAAAGAACGAAGAGTTGGCCGAAAGGTCCAAGGTATCCGCATACTAAGCAGACATAGTGGCAATACCATATAGGGTTCGAATCTCTGGCTCTCCGCCAAGGACAATAGTTGACACATAAATAGCTGTGTCGTATAATAACGATATTGTTGTAATTCCTTTGTAGCAAAAGCATTGTGGACTCGAGTGCAACTCTCGACATCTCCACCAAAAGGTATTTTATGGAATGGCATTGGTTCTACGTATTTGGTATTTTGATTCCTGCGATTCACGCCTGGGCCTTGTTGTCCGAGCAGGAACCAACAGATCCAGAAATAGAAAAAATGTGGCAAGATAACTTTTGATGGGGATGAATTAGGATCGACATGGTGAGATAGCGAAAGAGGCAACACAGTAGGCGATGACTGTAAATCAAGCAAACTAAGATAACTGCTAACGATAGCGTTTATTCTTTGGCTGCCTAGGCAACCTTGGGTAACTATACCTCGAAACAGAAAATAGTTCGGAAAAGCCTGAGAAATCAGGCTTTTTTGTGACCACACGGTGAAAATCACTAAATAACTTGTTGGACGGTCGTCCAGCATTCTCAAAAAAGGAAAATCTCAAGCATGAAAAAATTATTATTAGCATTGGCCTTGTCCGCTGGCTTTGCGGTCTCGGCTCAAGCTGAACTCACTGGCAATTTAGGTTTGACCAGCGACTACCGTTTCCGCGGTGTCAGCCAAACCCAAAATGCTCCTGCAGTCCAGGGCGGCATCGACTATGCACACAAGAGTGGCTTGTACGTTGGTAACTGGAACAGCAGTGTTTCAAGTCAAGTCTACACCGCAGGTGCAGGCTTAGAAAGCGACTTGTATGCTGGTTACAAAAAAGAAATCTTCAAGGGCATCAGCATTGACGTTGGTAGCTACAACTATTTCTATCCACGTGCCACAACC
>Ga0181347_1000566_pt1 | contig 12342 bp, 18 predicted proteins | sample Su13VDMM110SN_FD_130102 | JGI IMG/M metagenome (GOLD analysis project Ga0181347, IMG submission 130102) | Freshwater viral communities from Lake Michigan, USA - Su13.VD.MM110.S.N | ecosystem: Environmental > Aquatic > Freshwater > Lake | place: USA: Michigan | collected 2013-07-16
AGAGTTCAAGGATATCGCTGGTCCCATGCCTGCCGCTATTCTTGGCACGGCTTCTTTCGCCCGAGACCTTATTGCCACGCCGTTCTCTGAAGCTACTACGCTTCAAGGCACATTGCGCGGCTCACCCATTACGGCGATGCGAATGGTGGGTGATAGCTGGGCATATGTTGAGAACGGTGCCATTGTGGACAAGCGTGGTTATATCGTGTCACCTGAGATGAGTATGGGTGTCCTCACTGCGCGTCTGCTTGGGTTCTACCCCCGCGCTGCTGCAGAACAGTACGATGCGATCCGCATGGCTAAGCGCATCAGTAGCTACCAAAAAGAAATGACGGCTCACTACCGCTATGCTTGGGTGAAGGCTGATCTCACTGGTAACTCTTATGCCAAACGGCAGATAGAGCGCGAAGTTGATGAGTGGAACAAGTCCGCCAAGGGCACTGGTCTGGAGATTGCCAACTTCCTGAAGAACTCTCAGCGTGCATCCAAGGAAGCGCGTATGAGCGCAACACAACGTACGCTCCGCTCGTCGGCCAAGGCAGCCCGTGAAGACCTCACGACCTTCACGGACTATATGCTCCAGTAGCTATACCACTGCCTGAAGCTGGCCGTAGGTCAGGTTATCCACGGTGTCATCGGCATCGTTCAGGATACCCTGCAACCTGTCATGGTTCAGGGACAGACCGAGCACGTAAATCTGCCCCACCTTAATCGGCGTGTCCTTGCCGATTGAATACTTGTTCGACTTGGGCGTAGCCTCGATACCTTCCTTGGCAAGATCATCGCGCACCTTGTCGATGTCATGGCGGTTGGCAACCAGCCATGTACGGAAGTGCGTGCGATCCAGCATGAGAGTACCATGTGTAAAGTTACCACCGGGTGAGCTGCGGTACACATCGACACGGATACGAATGCCGCTCCGAGGCAGTCGCGTGTAGTCATAGGTAGGCTTCTGTCCAGCCGTGTGCATCACCGTGAGCTGGGCCCCGGCGTTGTCGTTCATGTACTGGGCAAGCACATCGAAGCAATCCATCTTGGTGGATGTGGCTGCAGCGCGGAGCGGGCTGAGCTGGCCGAGGATGTACCGGGTCGGAACTTCCGGATCGTACTGGATCAACCCAAGCGACTGAGCCAGCCTGTTGCCAAGATCAGCGAGAATGATGGCCTGCTCCCAGAAGCGTTCTTGTCCTGAGAAGTTCGGATTATATGACTGCTTGAACGTGACAATATGTTCTGCAATCATTGCCCTGATGGCCGTGTCGCCTAACGATACGAGATGTTTTATATAAACCTCGCCAACCACACCATAACAAGTCGTGGTGAAGTTATACATCTTACGCCCGGCCTCAGTCGAACGAGTGAAGAGCGGATGCGGCATCATATGGATTTCCAACAGACGCGCCATCTGTGCGTCCGTATCCATGCCAGACGAGTAGAGCTTGGATGCCATCGACCTGTTGGCGCTCATGGTGCAGATCGTTGCCCATGTCTTGGCGTCCTTCTCCTCCGAGTTCTTGGTCAGCCGCGCCTTGTCGCGGCCCTGTGATACCCAGTACGTGAAGTCACCGACTTCCTTGTCTGGCATCATGGTGGCTTCGTCAATCGTGACAGGCAGGTTATTATACAAGCCGAAGCGGGAGAAGGCAGCGTTCTGTGTAAACTTGGCAGAGAAGTGCAGCTTGGTGGGGTCGCCATAGATCGACTGCTGCATCATCTGGGCCAGCGTCTTACCGCATCCGGTCGGCCCGCAGAGATTTACTGTCAGGCCCTTGAGCCCAGTGAACTGGAACAACGGCGCGGCGAAGCCCAGCCCCAGCACAAACATATGCACAGGCATGTTGGCCTTGGTCAGCAACGATGTAAACTTAGACCACTCGTCCACAGTGCCAGCCGTTCCGTATAACTGCTCACCCACCCGCTGCGAATGCGCAGCAAGGCTGATGTTCTCTGTTCGTACTAAGCCCTGCTCGTCTGTCTTGAATAACTTCTCACCCAGCAGGAAGCTGGAGTTGTCATCCTTCCACCCCATCGTGGAGTACAGGTTCGTGACTGACCTGATCTGTCTCAGGCTGTCCATGTACGTGCGAAGCATTGTCTGAAAACCCTCTGTCTGCTTCTTACCCGCAAGCACAATGCCCTTGTCTGCTACAGCAGTGGCGAACTCTCTGCCGCTGTGCTCAGCGAGGAATGCTTGGCGGAATGCCAGTTCTGTCCAGCCCACATGTGGGCGCTTCCAGTGGTATCGTACAGTCTCAAAACCCAGCGTCTCATCGTAACCGTAGCCAACCGGGTAGATGTCAAACTTGCATATGTCGATATCGGTTCCGTCAGTGGCAACCTTGATGCCATCGGCTGTGCGCTTGTACGGCTTGGGGATCGGCACCTCGAACGCTTCCTTGTCCGGTGCGTCCCGTGCAATCTCCACCTCTTGGTATTGCAGCCCCAGTCTGGCAGGCGAACCGATGCGTCCCTTGAACCGGCACTTCTTGCAACCGTCCTCACGCTCACTCTCAAACTTACTGCACGTTGTCGGCCCGGTCGCGGCGCGCTGCCAGTGGGCCAGCTTCTTCAGCGTCTTGGTCTCATCGAAGTCGGGGTGATCCTTGGACCACTCGACGGCTACCTCTTCAGGTGTTTCACAGTAGGCTGCGATACCCATCAGGCCATACCAGAAGGGCTCTGGCACATCCGCTTGGTTGTTCACGGCCCATGCGATCTGTGCGCACTTCGCAACCAGTATCGTTGCGTTGGCTGGGGGATAGTCTTGCTTGACGGCTAGGTTGTCGAGGAGGGTGGTTGTTCGCTTGGGTGCATGAACTGTAACTGGTGCTGTTATATATTTCTGCAACGCCGCCGTCATGTCTGTGACAGTAACTTCTGGTGCGTTGAGCAGAAGTTTTACAGTGTTATTTCCTTTGTAGTTCACAGTACCAGTTGCTCTCAGGACACGAGCACTGTCGGTAATGACGACCGGATCGACATTGAAATCGTGCTGCTTGGTGGCATCTTTCAGCGCCTGTGCCAGCGGCTTCCATCTATCTTGTGTGAGGTCTTCATCGAGCACCCAGTACACATGCAGGCCGTTGCCGCTGTGTACGATCATTGGCTTAGGTAACTTAGTTGTTGCGAGGAAATCACCGAGCGCCTTGAGCCCGTCTTTCCACGTGTCATATGGTTTATCTTCGCCGCAGTCTACGTCCAAATACAGCGCCTTTGTGAACGCTGTGTGTTCCTGCTTACGATGTTCCTTGGTGAACGATGACACAGCATAGTAAGTATTGTAGCCCTTGTCGCTCATCTGCTGCAGATGCAAAGCTAACTTATCTATGTCATCGAAAAACTTTTGTCGAGGGTACTCACCAACAAGTGTGAAGGCGCAGTACATACCACTCGACGGCAGCACGTGCCGAAGAAAGCCCGGCGTATCCATGTAGTTCTCCCTGTTGGTAGAGTGGGGGTTGGGGATGAAACACCCCCAACCGATGATGCTACTGCTCCTGACCGAGCAGTTCAAGCAGCCGCTTCACTCGTTGCGGCTGTTCCATCTCAAGCACCTCCGCTGTCGGCCATCCATGTTCAGTCAGGATGGCTAACAGCTTTTTCAGCACGGCCTTCATCTTTGGAACATTGGTAGAACGCATTGGTTTACCACGAACCCAGAGGTAGTAGGTCATGCGGGAGACGCCGAGAACCCTCGCCATGTCGGAAGTTGACAGCAGCATATGACGCCGCAGCACCTCGACCTTGGCAAAGTCCACGGGCTGGTTATGCGTCATCCGCGTTGGTCTCACCCAGCAGCGCGGCGATCTCGTCCGCAATGTCAACGGTCGGCGCGGCTACCTTGGGCACAGCCTTGGGCTTGGGGGCAGGAGCCGGGGCCGCAGCAGCGGCAGGAGCCGCAGTCTTGGCACCGAAACCACGCTTGGGCTCAGCACGGGGCGTCTCGTGCATGTCAACCGGAGCCTCTTCCTCCTCGACCGGAGCCGGGGCAGGGATAGCCTTGGGCTTTACCAGCAGGGGCTTGGGCTTCTCGACTTCCAGCTTGGCTACAGGCGCAGCAGTTTCTTCCCCTGTGATAGTCTTCACTTCCGTGGAACCAAACAACGTGTCAACTGCTTCCATTGCGTTCTCGTCAAGGAAGCCACCGAACCCGAAGTTGAGCTTGGGAAACGAGGCATCAGTGTCAAACGAGATACGGGTCTTCACGATCTCCGGAGCGATGCCACGCATGGCAAGCTCACGCTGATACTGGTTCAACCCCTTGAGCGCAGCGGGCGTAACCTGCAGCAGGTAGATCGGGCCGGTCGGATCATCGGCAGCCACCACGGCAAGGCGCTTCAGGTCAGAGCAGGCCTTGACCTTCTGGCCCATCGGCGTGACCTTGGAGCCCCATGCATTATGCGGGCAAGTAGCACAGAGTTCGTTCTGCGGGTCAGTGCTGTCCGTGCTGGGGCGGATACCATCCAGCGAGGAACAGTCGGGCGCAGACGGCTCAGCGTCAGGGGTCCATGCCTTGGCGTACCACGTCTTGGACAGGCGGGGGTTAGCGCCGACGATCACGATATCCAGATTGGTGCTATCCAGCACCGTCTCGCTCTCGCCTTCCTTGATGCGGAAGCGGGCACCCTTCAGCGAGATGCGGGGGATGCTCTCACCGGAACCGATGCCACCGCCAAGCGCCTGCGCCAGAGCGGAGGGCTGACCGATACGGCCAGCGAGGTGGGCCGGAACCTTGATGTTAGTCGGAACGATATTGCTCATGTTGTTCTCCTGTAATGAGCGTTAGTATTTGTTGGATTTTGCAGCGTAGTCGGAGCCAGTCATAACCATCTGTGCTCCAGTAAGTTTTACTTTGCTGCGATACACGACGATCTTTTCAATCATGTCTTTCTCGTCAGCGCAGTAGATGATCGTATTCTGTAGCGTAAGACCACCGCCCATACGCAGCAGGTAGCCGTTGTCAATGCGGTAGGCGACGAATGCCATCTCCGTACCAGAGAGTATATCACGTGCTTCTACTGTTGGTATGGGTTCCTCATAGTTAATGCCCAACCACTTGCGTAGCATCCGTTTCATGTCAGTCCTCCTTACTGGTCGGCTTGCGTACGTTTACTTCTATGCGTGTGCCGTAGTTCACACCGGGCGGCACTGCCTTCGTCTGGTCGATGTACCCGCGCACTGCTGTCTTGCTGATGCGCTTCTCGAACATATCGTAGGCGTCGTTCTCACGAACGAATGTGAGGACAGCATCCCAGTCAGCCACGTTAGCGAAGTCCACCGTGGTAAGGAACGCCGTGCCGTGCTTGGTCTTGAAGCTGGTAACACCTTGGGTATCTGCTTGCTGCTTCACCCATGTCTCCAGCTTGTCCATCTTGGCCGTGATCTCGCCAGCTTTTTGGTCAGCTTCAGCTTTGATCTGGGCCTTCTTGTCACGCAGCTTGAGGTAAGCTGCCACCACTTCATCCACTGTTATCATTTTTCTCTCCTGTTGGTGCCAGTCGCGGGCAAGAAGGTATAACTGCCCCACTGGCTGACGGGGTTATTCTCAATGCGTGGTACTCACCGTCCAATCCACGTCTGCTCTTACCGCCTAGGCGGACCCAGCAGCAGGGTCATCTCTGCATCTCCTGTTGAATAAGATCGAGTAGTACGCCCTGCAGTTTCTGCTTTGTTGCAAGACGCTGGAATATCTTCTGCTCCAGTGCGGTGCTCTGGATGTGCACTACATTGGATACGTGACGCTTGCCGATACGTTCGACACGCCCATTAGCTTGGGTGTACTGCTCGTTGGACGCTATAGGCCCGTACCAAATAACAGTGGAAGCAGCAGTAAGAGTAAGACCATGAGCCATAGTAGCAGGGTGAGCGATAAGGACGCGAGGGTCAGTAGCACTCTGGAAATTGTAGAAGATTGTGTTGCGTTGGCTAGACGAGACAGAGCCATTGACCACTGCGACGGACCAGTGCTTGCCGAGTTCCCGCTCAAGCATTCGTAGAGTGCCCGTGAGCGGGACAAAAACAATGACCTTGCCTCCTGCTTCTTCGATAACTTCTTTGACTGCGTTGATCCGTGGGGCGCAGTCCAGTTCGATGTCATTGCCGTCCTCTCCATATGCTACGCCACAGGCGATCTGAATTAGTTTCATAGCCTTGACTGCTTCGTTCACTGCAGTGATCGTGCCGTCAGCTCCACCAGTCTCAGTGATGAGATGCTTCATCATCTGCTTATAGTGTTGCGTCTGCTCCGGTGTCAGCTCTACCTCTCTGGTCTGCAGCACAGTGTCGGGTAAGTCAAAACACTCATCGCGAGTGAAGCGCACCGCTGGCTGCAGAATATGTTTGACTGTCTCCGGACTGTCGGGCTTGGCGGTGTAACGATACGGACCCAGCTTCATCATCACTTGGTCTTTGAATGCCGTGTAGGTCTTGGTGCAGTACGGACTGTCGATCAGCTTGGCCAGTGCCCACGCATCTGTTGGTTCGTTGGGTGTCGGCGTACCTGTCATCAGCCATAGACGGATACCTTTCTCGTTGTCCAGCCAACGACGAAATGTCTTGAACCGCTTGGTCGTGGGGTTCCGCAGCACTGCCGCTTCATCCACAATAATCAGATCGAACATACCCTTGGCTTCGTTGGCGATGATGGGGAACCCATCGTGGTTGATGACGTAGAAGTCCGCTTCTTGCTTGAGTAGTTTCTTCCTGCGCTCTGCTGTGCCATGTAGCACGGTCGCCCTGCGGTGCGTAAAATTCATGTAGATGGCATCACCCCACACACGTTCCAGTGTGGACAGCGGAGATATGACGAGCACCTTGCTGACTGCGCCCACTTCTATCAGGTAGTCTGCCGCCCACAGGGCGCTCTGGGTTTTGCCCGTGCCGATCTCGTTCAGCACAAGTCCCTTGTCATAGATGGTCAGGAAGGCAGCCGTGTCCTGCTGGTGCTGGTATGGCTTGAACCTGCCCGGCCAATCGTAGTGGTAGAGAATGGGCGAGGGTGCCTCGATCCCTAGCTGGTTGAGCTGGCTCACTTCGCGTACGCCGTGGGGCGTGACGATTACCTCCTGCCCACGCACAGTAATACGTTGTGCTGTGCTAATTGATGCTAACACGCGCTCGGGATGGTTGAGCTTTAGCGCCAGCGCCTTGGCTTTCGGAATGACTAGCATCAGGTGAGGTCCATCTTGAGTGCGGTGCGAAGCACGGTGAGGGACTGCTCGTCGTGAACCACCCACGTCGAACCGCCAGCCGTCCTGATTTCGGTCAGCGTCTTCTCCTGTAAAGCGGTCAGCCCGTACTTCGTCCCGGCCTTCACTTCGATGGCGAGGATGCGCCCACCGGGCAGGATACCGATCCTGTCAGGGATGCCGGACCTGCCGTATATCCCCGACTGCGGGGCGAAGTACCACACGCCTGCTTCCTTCAGCACCTTATCCACCTTCTTCTTCATCTTTGCTTCAGGGGTATCTGCCATAGCATACCTTTACACTGTTGTCAACTATTGTCAACTATTGTGCGAAGTCGCACAGGTGTTTCGCCGGACAGAATTTACACAGGCCGCTAGGCTTGGCGGGCCAATCCTCACTGGCAAGGCTGCGCTCAATGCGACCGACTTTGTTCAGCAGGTCGGACCACATACCCCCAATGTTGTTGCGGTTATATATCTCCCGGTCCATAGCTTTGTCTTTTAGCCAGACAAAACAACTAGATACCTCGTGGATATCTTTATGGTGGGCGAACACTTGCAGCGCGAACAGTTCTAGCTGAGCGAAATCGGGACGCCGCTTACCCGTCTTCCAATCCATGACGATGGCTTTGTTCCCACGTAATACAAGTACGTCAAGTTTAGAGCGCATCCATGCGTCGGCATCCCACCAGCCAGTGGGCTTGAGCCCACGGTTCAGCGTCATCTCCTGCTCCACCATGAGCGTGCCGTCACCCACGCTGCGAACCACAGCGTCGATCATGGGGGCGTAGACTGCTGCCTCTGCGGGCAGGTCCGTGTTGTCGCGCAGCCGCTCCTCGATCATCTTGTGCAGACGTTCGCCGTACAGTGTGGCCTCGCCACCGGGGTCCGTCACCTGCTTGGCAATACGTTGGTGGTAGTATCGCTTGGGGCAGTTGTCGTACATCTTGATGGATGAGTACGAATGGGTGAGCGATGTCACTTGCGGTTGTCCTTCTTCTTGTAGGGGTTCTTCTGCCATGCGTCGGCTTCTGCCAGCTCGTCCTTCAACGCCTTAACGTCAGGCGGGAAGCACTTGTAGACAATGGTTTCGTTCTTGCCCGGTACGTTTTCCATCTCGCTGATACAGGGATCGGCGGCTAACAGGGCCAGCATGTAGCTGGCCGACAGCAATGCAAACATTACACTTCCTCCTTCTGCTTCGTCAAAACGACCAGCACTCCGGCTTCGCGGAACATCTGGGTGGCTACGTCGAACTCCTCCAGCGGCATGGACGTGGTGCCATCACCGCAATACACCGTAGATATACCAGCCTGTATAAGCATACGGGCACAGCGGCAGCACGGCATGTGAGTTACGAAGGCATGACCACCGCGCAAGCGGGAGCCCACCCGTGCTGCCATTGCAACCGCGTTCTCCTCGGCATGGCTCGTCCAAAGATATTTGGCTGGGCGTTCCATACGCTCGGGCTTATCGAGCACATCGCGGGGGATACCGTTGTAGCCAGTGGCGACCACCACCTTGTCCTCAGTCGAGATGACACAGCCTACCTTGGTGCTCGGGTCTTTCGAGCGTGTCGCCACTTGCTCTGCCATCTCCAGAAAATACTTCTGCCATGAGTGCTTCATGTGTCGTGGTCCTCACTGGTTTGAAACTCTTTTAAGTGGCGGGCATACCAGAGTATGAGCCGCCGTGTTTCCTTGGTGCCGGAGCGGGCGACCATGCTGCCAAGCAGCAGCTCCAACGTCTTGTGGTGCAGCAGTCTCTCGTGCTTGTCGATTGCCCCGGCTACGCTGCGGTCGAGGTCACTCATTTCACCTCTCCATAATTCTTACCCACGTGCGCTTCACAACTTACTGGCAGGTCGGGTGCCCATGATGGTGGGGTTTTCATCACGTCCTCGATGTATGCCAGTGCCTCGTCAGCCTCGTCTTCATCCACCATGCACACGATCTCGTCGTGCACTTGGAGTACCGTCTTGTAGCGTTGCCCGACTTTCACCATCTGCTCGGCAACGACGATGCGGGCTAGTGCTTGGACAATGTTCTCCGTGATCTTCCCACCATAAACGTATGTCCACTTGACTGGCACATCACCGCCGATGAGCTTGGCCTTGACAGCTTGGATGTATGCCCGTGGATCACCCACGAACTTGAAGCCGCCACTCTCCACCTGAAGCAGCGGATAGTTTAGCTGCATACCATTAGGTAGTCTGACCCACTCAGGTCCGAACGGAAGGTAGGGTTTGATCTCGCCGTTCTTACCCTGTGCCATCTCGCGCAGAGCCCAGCCGCAGCGGTTCCAGAATTGCGGGATGAGTGGATACTTCTGCCGATATGTTTGTACGATACGCTTGGCTTCGTCCTCTTCCATCTCGACCTTGATGCCACCAGCGCCAAGAGCCAACGTCACCTTGAACTTGGTGAACCCCATGCCATAGCCGAGACCAAGCACAGCAGTCTTACCTACATGGCGCTCCAGCCTGTCAGCTTTGGTAATCGCCCGGCCATAGACCTCACTCGCAAACTCGGAGTACACATCGCGCCCCTCACGAAACGCATGGAGCAGGTTCTCCTGTCCTGCCACCCATGCCACGATGCGGGCTTCGATCTGCGAACTGTCACTCGCCACAAGAACTTTACCAGCGGGGGCGCACAGCGCCTTGCGTAGTGTGCCACCTCGCGGCAGGTTCTGCAGGTTCATCTTATCGCCACCACTGAAGCGACCTGTATGCGCACCGTAGTAGTTCAACATAATTGGCAGAGGCCCGCGCTCTGCCACCCCAATGAGTGATGTCGTTCGCGTTTCCTCCAGTGTGGATTTCACGCCAAGGCGGGCCGCGACCATCACTCTCACATCATCGGACGGGTGATCGAGCAGGTCAGTAAATTCCTTATCAGTCTTGCTGAACGCATACGTATCTTTGCCTGTAGCCTTGCTCGTCTTCATCGGCGGTTCAACACCAAGATTGCGAAGCAACTCGGCAAACATGGCATTGCTCATCAAGTACGTCTTGATCTTTTCTTCCGTGTCACCGATCCACGAAAGCTCCTCCATCAGGTCCGACTTGCGGTTCTGCACATCTATCAGGTGCTTCTCCAGCAGCGGCTTGTCGAGCACGATGGATGGCTCGGTATACATGCGGATCGTCTGGTCTATGAGCATAAGTTCTGTTGCGTTGAACCTACCCTTGAGTAGGTTGAACAGCTTGTGGGTCAACTCGATATCGTTGACGCAGTACCGACCGAACGCATCCAGATCATCGGCTGTGAAGTCACATCTCCGCTTGCCCATGGTGCGGATTACTTCATCGCCCTTCTCGCCCAGCCTATAGTGTGCGGCCAGTTTCTTGAGCGATCCACCAACAGTGAGCCCATGCCATGGACGTGCCATCGACAGGGTATCCAGCCAGAACCTCGGGCAGATGCCGAACTTCCACGACAGGATAGCACCATCGAACACTGTGTTGTGGCAGAGGACAGCCCGCTTGCTGTAGTCCAGCGAACGCAGGAACTTACCCGGATCACTGCCTGTGTACCAGTCAGCAGGGTGATCGTTAACCTTGATGCCGACACCGATCACTTCAAAGCGAGGGTCACGGACATAGGCTTCCGTTGTCATCTTCGACAAGCTAAAGTCCTTGTCGTAATAAGTTTCGAAGTCAATGGTAACGATGTCCATTACTGCTTCTCCTCTGCGAGTGCTGCGTGAACAACAGCGCGCACCTTGTCATGAAGGGTGGTTGAGCCGATCAACAATCCGCTTGCTCGCACAACGTCCAGCGCCGCCCGCAGACGTTCGATCTCATCGGCGGCTTCGTCGCAGTGACAGCCATTGTCACAGCAATGCTTGTCCCGCAGCCTCTCCACAATGTCAGTCATCACATATCCTCATCATAGTCAGCACCCACTTTGAACACTGCAAAGCAGGCAGCAACGAGCACCGCCCACAGAATTGCTACCGCAAGTATTGTCATTGCTCACCCACCCTCATTGCGCGCCTGATATCTGCCAGCAGCCATGTCGGCCAGAAGCTGCTGCGTGGTGACAGCGAGAGGGTTACTCTCGCTATCTTGTTGTTGTGTCCCACTGTCACGTGGATATGTCCCTGCTGCTCGATAGCCAGCACCTCATAGCCAGCACTCTCGCAGACCTTGCGAACCTGCCGCTTACTCAGTCCCATAGGGTCTATCATCCGTGCCGTGGGCACGTCCTTCATATGACAGCAGGAACAGGATGCAGCACCCAGCATGGGCCAGATGCGACAGGCCCGTCTCAGGATCACGGTCCTCACCACGCCACCATGCCCACATGTGGCGCATCAAGGCAGAGAATGGCCGTGACCAGTTCATACCCCTCTCCCAGTTACGGTCGCCGTATTTATTAGCGCCGAACTCCAGCACCTGTGCGATCTGGTTCAGTGCATCGGGTGGCATGAGATGCCATGGTGTCTTGCCACTGTCATCCTTACGCCCCTCGCTTGTCGGAGGGGGAGACATGAGTGTCTCCACCGGGGTCTGACGGCTCTCAATAAGTTTCTGTGAGCGATAGTACGACAGGCCAGAGTGAGCCATCACCTCCCGCACAGTGGCGTTGGGGTAGTGTATAAGATAGTTGACGGCGTCTTGGAGGTTGCCTTCGCGGATGCTATTGCGTTTCATTTGTGCCTCGCAGAGATGGGCGGTTCACTACGAGTGTTAGCAGCAGCGCGGGTCATCTCTTCCCATGGGTTGTACTTTTCCTTGGGTGCAAATAAGCGGAAGATGAGATGCGCGATGTAGAGAATACCACCAAGCGAACCCAGCGCGAAGTACGCTGCGAACGCCCACTGAACAGTGTTATCAGGCATCGGGGTGAACCTCCTCATCGACCTCGGTTTCAGTACCGATAAGTTGTTCGAGGTTATTGCGGCGGGCAGCGAACTCATCCATAAGCTGGAGTTTACGCTCGTTGATGCGAGCGATGTCTTCATCAAGGCGCTCCAATAAGTTTACGAGACACTGGTCGCTCATGGCAATCTCGTCTTCGAGACGGGCTGCTGCCCGCTTCACAAACGCTGCCGTCTTGCGTTGCATTGCGATAAGGCTAGTCATCTTTTATCTTCCTCACTGTTAGCTTGTACCCAAGTGTCTGGGCGATTGCGTCGAAGTCAAACAT
>Ga0181347_1000569_pt1 | contig 12314 bp, 7 predicted proteins | sample Su13VDMM110SN_FD_130102 | JGI IMG/M metagenome (GOLD analysis project Ga0181347, IMG submission 130102) | Freshwater viral communities from Lake Michigan, USA - Su13.VD.MM110.S.N | ecosystem: Environmental > Aquatic > Freshwater > Lake | place: USA: Michigan | collected 2013-07-16
TACATTACCAAATTTTATAATATTTGAGGATTATAATTTACCTCAAGATAAAAAAGATGAAATCTACAATTGGTTTCACCAAAAAGGTTATCAAACTTATTCTGAAGGTGGAATTTGTGAGGCGGTTAAATAATAATATATTATATTAATTGTTTTCATCAGAAATTTTTTCCTTTGATTTGTACAGATTCATTAATTTTAAAGAATCTTTATAGTGTTTTTCCAATCTATCAAGTTCCTCAATTGACACATTATTATCACAAGCGGCATCGTATTGTTCCTCAGCTTCTTTAATAATGTTTTCTATGGTTTTTAGAAGTTTCATATACCATAAATACCTTACATCATTCACTTTATTTTTATTATTAAAAGAATCTTAATCAAATTTTAGAAAAAGGATAAATCGTGTTATTTATAATAGTATCAAAAAACAAAAAATAATATAGATGGCATGTACTAGTTTGATGGCGTATAACGCAGGTAGTAATCAAAATTGGGCGTTAAATACCGATAGAGTCTCAGTTGCGGTTAATAATTCTGTTGATTTAACTAATTTGGATTGGTGTCCGACTTGTGGAGTATGTAATAATTATAATCTTCTAATTGATTCTTATTTTATGAATAAGACAGATGAAGCGTCGGCATTTATGTTATGTTATTGTACTAATGATTTATCAGATGAGAGTTTGATTAATCTTATTAATAGAGTGGCAAGAGCAAAATCTGAAGGGCCATTTCTAACTTTATCAACAGCAATGAATTGGGCTATTACGAATGGAGTATTTGTGACCAATCAAAACTATCCACAAATTGTTACAAGTGGTAATACATTAAATCTTGATGCAGGATTACCTTCTTCATACCCAAAAACAGGTACTGTATGGTATGACTTAACTAACAATCCTAACAATAACGGAACATTGGTTAATGGAGTTACTTATAACTCAGGTTCAAAAGGGTATCTAAGTTTTAATGGTACCAATCGATATATTTCTTTTACAACACCAACAAATATACCAATCGGTAATTCAAATTATACAATAAGTGTTTGGTTCATGCCAGGAAGTATATCGATTGGAAATGAAGGTCTTGTTGGGTGGGGTAATTATGGAACTACAAATCAAGTAAATGCCTTCAAACTTACTCCGACAGGTTTATCTAATTATTGGGGTGCAAATGATTTAAGTGTCACGACAACACTAAGTAATGGTAATTGGTATAACGCTGTTGCAACTTTTGATGGAACAACAAGAGGTATTTGGGTTAATGGTACTTTAATAGGGTCCGATACTCCTACAGGGCATAATGTCTCTAACGCCAATAATCTTACAATAGGATTAACAAATACAAATGAATATTACACAGGTATAATATCAGAAGTTCAAATTTTTAATAGAGGATTAACAAACAATGAGATTATAAGTAACTATAATGCATTACTAACAAGATATAACGGGTCAGATACAAATATTTGCGTAACTCCAACCTATTGTCCTCAATTAACATCAACACCTACACCAACTCAAACACCAACTCAAACTCAGACAGGAACTGCGGCAGTAACACCGACAAACACTCAAACACCAACCAACACTGCTACTAACACTACAACTCCAACAGTAACTCCAACAGTAACTCCAACTGCAACACCATATGAGGTTATTACGGGTACTGGCGTGTGTAATGTCGCGGTAAACGGTGGTAGTGGAGGAAGGGGATATTTTGAATATACCATCCAACTTGGAAGTGACACGGGCACTATTCCATTTACATTTGATGCATATACGGTACCTGACCAATTCCAAGTTTATTGGAATGGAACTATGGTTATTGACACAGGATTTAGGGGTAGTTCTTCATATAATGCTCAATTAAATGCTCTTGGGTATCCAAATGTGTCAGGACCAGGTGCAGGTAGTTCTTCTTTTAATAAAACCTCGGCATCACCTACAACTGCTTTAGTAGTGATTACCGCTCCAATTGCAGGTACTGCTTGGGAATTTTTGGTTGGGTGTCCACCAATCCCACCAACAACAACACCAACAAACACTCAAACTCCAACACAAACTTATACACCAACTCAAACTCCAACTGTAACACAAACTCCTACAAATACTCCAATACCATCTGTTGAGTTTTCTAATAATGACTGCATTATTCTTTATGGGCCTGGTGTAGGTGGAAGTTATACTGATAATTGTTCAGGTACTGTCACAGTAAATGGAACTTCTGCAATGTTTAGAGCTTATGCTTATTTAAACCAAAATGGTGGAAATGTTAACACATCATTTGATGTGATTGGAATTTCACCTGGAAGTTATGCTGAACAAAATACTAATAGTGGTACTGATTACGGTGATTACATTACTCTTACACCAGGAACTTACAGTTACACTTTATCTATATCTATGTTTAATGGTGTGAATAGTGAAGGTGGGATAGATTGGGTACAATAAGTTATAATAGTTTGTCTTTAATAACTTCAATTGAGGGAGCTAATTTATGTCTAAATGTCTTAATTAAAATAACAAAAATAACATCTTTATTAAAATTATAATCATTCTATCTTTTATTTTGTATAAAAACCAATATTAGGTTATTTATAGTATAAGAAAAAAATATGGCTTGTAATTTTTATGACATAACGATAAGTCAAAATGATTTAAATAACGCGACAGGAAATACCAACCCATCATTGGACAATGTTGTTTTTGTTGCATATAATGATTGTACTGATACCTCCCAAGATGACCCATTTTATGCTTCAGGGGTTAATATTAATGCGATATGTGCTAGTGATTTTGATGGTTTTACCCCATATCTTTATTATTATGAGAATGATGGTTTAACTTATGTGTCTAGCAGTACTCTCTCTATTCAAGGAGTTTGCTCCGTTGGAGTTACACCAACACCTAGCCCCACCCCGACTAACACCGCAACTCCAACAAATACACCAACTAACACCGCAACTCCAACAAATACACCAACTAATACTGAAACTCCGACTCAAACACCAACTAATACTGCGACTCCAACAGTAACACCAAGTGAACCATACGATATCTATTTATTTGAGGAATGTGGTAACCCTTCAAATCAATTTAGATTTGAAAATGTCCCTGGTACATTATCAGTTGGTGATGTATATTCAATTACAGGTCCTTATTTTAATGGTATTGCCACGGTAATAACTTATTCCGCCATTGGAACTGTATATCCATCTATTGGTAGTGTGTTTATTGGTCAAGGTGCTTGTCCAACACCAACACCAACCAATACATCTACACCCACCACAACACCAACAAATACTGCAACACCAACAAACACTATAACACCAACAAATACTGCAACACCGGGTAACACTCCAACACCATCCCCAACACCTTTTGCATGTGAATATAGTCAATTTTGTTTTTACACAACTTTACCATCATTATCGGGTTATAGTGGAAATTATACGGCAGGTTCAACATATAATGGTTTCCCGAGTTATTCAGGTGACGGTACGAGTGCTGGTGTAATTTATTATTACAGTTCTATCACAACAACATATTGGTGTTTATCTAATAGTTTGGGAGGTACTTGTTATTTAACAGGTGCTAGTCCATGTAAATCAGATTGTCCTGACATTTCAGCCAATAGTTTTACTACAGGGATTTGTCCAACGCCAACGCCAACAGCGGTTAATTGTTCTATTTTTGATTTTACCGCATATTTTGATTGTGATTGGGAACCATTACCAACACCAACGCCAAGTATTGCATGTGACGATGTGAATTTTACATTTGATACTTTAGGGGTAACGCCAACACCTACACCAACGGGAGATATTTGTAATGGTGTTGGAATTTCATTTAGTATGAGTGGTTATACACCAGCCGTAACTCCAACAGTTACTTTAACACCTTCGGTTACTTTAACAAGAACTGTTAATGCGTCAGGACAAGCAACATTCCAAATGTTAGATGAAACATTTACTTGTGTATCGGTTAAAGTACTTATAGATTGTCAATCAGGTGAAGAATACTATGTTACAAATAGTCTTGTGTATTTGGGAGTACCTGTTGTCATTGGAATGAGTATGTTAGTTGAAATTGCTGGCGGATTGCATTGTGTTACTTATATTAGTGATAATGATAATATATCGTCAAATGCAAATGTTAATAGTATACTTCAGATTTATGCGGTTTGTAGTAATTGTAATGTATATCCAACACCAACACCTACAGTAACGTCTAGTTCTACATCTACGCCAACTCCAACCCAAACTAAAACACCTACAAACACTCCTACAAATACTGTAACACCAACAACGACAGCAACGATAGGTACTACACCACCTCCAACACCTAATCAAACATTAACTCAAACACCAACTCAGACAACAACACCAACTGTAACACCGACACCTTCAACTACGCCTAATTATGTTTATGTGTATGAAAGTTGTAATCCAATATCACCAAATACTCTTAAAACACAAATGATTCAAAATGTAAAATCTCCTTTGGTGACAACGGAAGGACAATGTTTTAATGTTTATGGAACTTGTTGGAATTATCTTGGAAGATTTAATACAGGTTATGCTGCACCATCAACGGTTTTCCCATTAACTTCTAGTGTTGATTTCTTTGCGGGATATACTTCAAATGTTTTTAATGATTGTAATAGTTGTTTAACTTATACTCCACCAGCACCTGTACAAACTTATAACGTAGTTGGTCCGTATGATGGTAATTCAGCGGCTTGTTTTGCAGGTAATTCCGCAGGAGCTGTATTAGGGCTTTATACTTTTACTAATGGAATTACTATTGGTTCCCAACTTTATAATAATCCACTGTTTGGTTCGCCAACATTAGTAACAACACCTGGTTGGTATGCAGCTGCGGGGTCATTCTTGTCTATTTATTTTTCATTTAGAATTGATAACACAGGTACTATTGTAGAAATAGGTAATTCTTGTGTTGGAATTTTTGTTGGGCCAATAGGGCCAATAGGGGGTGGAACAGGTTCAAAAATCATATGTGATTTATTATATCGTCAAGGATTCTTACCTAAAGAAATTTGGGAAGCAGATGAGAAGTTTGGTAGATTAATGTTAAAAACAAATAGAGAAGGATTATTTGGATATCTAACTTGGGCAAAACCTGTGGTTAATTTCCTAACCAAGTATCCACAATATTCTAAATATTTCTATTTAATAACTAAACCTTGGTCTGAGCACATGGCTTATATGATGGGAGTATTACCTGAGGATAATAAACTTGGAAAAGTGATACATTATGTTGGTAATAAATTCTCTGTCATGGTTTATAAATTAATAACATCTAAGAAAAGAAGAAAAAAAAATAAATAATGGCAGTACAGGTAACAATTAGTTCAATAACAGGTCAATCACCTTATGATATCTATGTATGTCAAGCAAATGGTACGGGATGTTTTTACTATTCAACAACATCTGTAATACCATATGTTTTTGATATACCCGCGCCATATAATACATCACCTTCGTATATGTTAAAAGTTATTGATTCAAATAACTGTGTCATAGTAGGAACAACAATAGTACAATAATGGGACAACTAGTAACAATAACATCAATAACCGCAAATACACCGGCCGAAATTTACTATTGCGGGCCTACTAGCGGAGATTGTGTATATGTTGCAACAATCTCGGTAGTGCCATTTACATTTGAAGTTCCTGACCCTGTAGACAATTCTACTTATTTAATTAAAATTATTGATACTAACGGATGTATTGATGGTGAATTTGTTTATATCACACCAACTCCAACCGCTAGTGTTACACCTACGATGACACAAACTCCTACAGTCACATCAACTAGCACATCAACACCAACTCAAACACCAACAAATACTACAACAAACACTGCCACACCAACAAACACTGCAACTCAAACACCTACTCCTTCAGTAACACCAATTGCTTCTTCACATTTTATTGGTCAAAATACTTTTACCACTTCGGCAAACACTTGTAGTGATACATTATCTTTAACTGTATTATACACTTACATAAATGAAGCGAATTTAATTCCTGTTATTGGAGTTACTGTTTATCAAAATTTATATGATGGAGTTTTATACACACCATATGATGGTCAAGATAGATTTATTCTAATGTATTGGGGAGGTCTTTATTACGCAGTTCAAATAAACTTATCTGGTCAAATTATGAGTTATGTACTTTGTACTAATTTAATTACTCCAACACCAACTATAACATCAACATCAACCAACACGCCAACTATTGGTCAAACTCCAACGCCAACTATTACCCAAACTCAAACATCTACAAGTACTCCAACTAATACTCAAACATCTACAAGTACTCCAACTAATACTGAAACACCAACTAATACTCCGACCAATACAGAGACACCAACCAACACTCCAACTAATACTGAAACACCAACCAACACTCCAACCAATACAGAGACACCAACACCAACTGAAACAATGACACCAACACCAACTGAAACAATAACACCAACACCTTCAGTTACTGTAGGATTAACACCTACCTCAACTCCGACTAATACAGAAACACCGACAAATACACCGACAAATACACCGACAAATACAGAAACTCCAACTCAAACTCAAACACCAACAAGGTCTTATTATGTTTATAGTTTAGGTTTTGGTGCAAATGAAATTGACGCTTGTAATGATTATATTTCATCACCAAGTACAATTTATGGAACAGTTTCTGGAGGAATCGGGCCAAATATTGGAGAGTATTTATACTCTAATTCAGGATTAACAATTCCTACAGTGAATGGTTATTATTCAAACGGAACTGCGATATATGTGGTGACAGGAGGTTTAGGGCAAATCACTTCTTCAGACCCATCAGGATGTTAATAACAATAAAATCTACAGATAAAATAACTAAAGATTATACTTATAATAAAAGGAATTAATAATGTCAGCTGTACCAATAGAATTTTGTAATTGTTTTGAAGTCTTTGTACCAATAGATAATGCCCAAAGTGGTGGTAATCCATTGTATATTGGGTATTTACAGTGCACTGGATTTTATACTAATAGTAGCCTTTACACATTTCCTTTATTAGACGGTGAGGATGGATATACACTTTATCTTTGTGTTGGTAATGGGTTGACTCCTACAACACGATATGGATTTACCGGACCAAATGTCTATGTACCTGGAATAACATTTACAAATTTAGAAACCGATTGCACTATAATTAGTGATTGTTATGGGGTTCCTCCCGAACCAGAACCGTCGTTATCACCAACTCAAACTCCAACTCAAACTCCAACTAACACAGGAACACCAACTCAAACGCCAACTTTAACTAGAACACCAACTAATACACCAACTAATACAAGTACACCAACCAATACAAGAACACCTAACCCAACACCATCTACAACTCCAATATCATGTGGACAAGGTGTTACAACTGGTGGATATTACTATACAGATTGTTGTGGAAATTTTGTTGAAGGTAGTGAAAGTGAGTTATTGGTTAGTATGGATTATACAAAACCATCAAATGGTGTTACTAAATTATTTAGCCCTGCGTCAGTAAATTGTCCGACACCAACACCAACAGGAACTCAAACACCAACACCAACTAATACTAATACTCCAACAGTAACACCAACAAGTACAACCACGCCTACATTAACAAGAACTCCAACACAAACACCAACAAATAGTCAAGTTCGTAAACTTAAAAATAATTGTGATGTTTTTACTTTATTTGAAATGGGAATTACTTGTAATCCTATTGTACAACCGAGTAATTCAAAGTCGTTAGATGGTATTTTATCTTTAATTGTGACAGGAGGAACAAGTCCTTATACATATAATTGGGCCCGTGGGCAAAGAAGCCAAACATTGGTAGGGATGGCTCAGGGTGATTATGAGGTAACGGTGGTTGATTACTATGGTGATTATACTGCAACAACAATATGTAGTCTAATGGCGGCAACTAATGCTCCAACTCCAACACCTACGACAACTCCAACACCTACGTCACCATTGAAATGTGTTAACCTTTGTTTAATAACTTATGACAGTAGTGGGTTGGCAACTGAAGGGCCTTATCAATTTGTATGTAATGGATATAAAAATGGTAAATTTACTTGGAGTGATGGTAGAAATGAAATTGTTTGGAATCCAATAAATAATAGATGGGAAATTTATGTTCTTGGTACAACTGAGTTATTTACATTACAGGATAGTATACTTGCAAGTACAAATACTTCTGAAATACCTAATTCTTCATGGAATTATTATGGAGGAAAAGCAATCGGAACAATCTCAGTGACTAAAGGGACTTGCCCTACAACAATACCTTTACAAATTTCATTAATGGCAGAAAATAGTAGTTGTAATACCGGAACTAAATGTAATGGTGGAATCACGGTTTCAGCATTTAATGGAGTAACACCATACTTGTATTCAATTGATGGTGGTAACACATATCAAAGTAATAATTATTTTGGTGGATTATGTCCTAAAACTTATACAATAACAGTACAAGATGCTCTTGGTACCGTAGTCACACAAACTATTACAGTATCTTATGACGAAATACCTGTAACTTACCAATTAACAGTAAGTGCAAATACTGACAATGTTGTTAGTAGTGTAACACCAAACTTTAATTCAAGAACAACAACAGTACAAATTATTACAGTTCCTGAATTACCTATAGGTGTTGAAATAGAATTTGGCTTAGTGTTATCATCACAAAAAACTTATAATGGGCCAGGTACTGGAACAATTACGGATACATTCAGTGTAACACAAGGAGGTGTTGTTAAAACACCAACTTTAACACAATCAATATCTAATGGGGCAACAACAAGACCTAATTGTAGTCCGAATGAACAAACAATAATTTCTGAAGCTGACACCTATAATTTAAAGGTAAGTAGAACATCTCCTGTGATTATTATTGATACCTCAACATTAGCAATTGTGGATGGACAAGAGGCTAATAATTGTTTAACTAATTTAACACAACTGATATATGCACAATTAATTACACCATCAATTTTAGGATGTTCTTGTTGTGATGTGGTTGCGGATTCACAATTCTTAACAATTAACGAAAATACTTTAGATTATACTCCAGGGTCTGATGATATTGTTTTATCGGTAAATGCATTATACTCCGATTATTGTGCAAATAATAGTGTTGCGTCAGTAGTTTTTAGTGATTTTACGGGAGGTTCAGGTGAATATCAAATGACAAGTACTTATTACGCGGGATGTGGTGCAGCGTTAAATGGGTCGTTTGTTGATGTTACAGGAAGCAAAACATATACGTCAGTACCTAATGGACTTAGATATGTTGCGATTAGAGATAAAAATAATATATCAAATGTTGTTTGTCTTGCAGCTGAAGTTTCTTGTAATGTGTTAACATAACTAATTTAAGAATTAACGATAAAATAAAATAAAAAAATAGAACGAATATTTATTAAGGATGTCATATATTATTAAAAATACTGCAGGGTTAATTAACACCAGACTAACTGACGTTGGGAGAAGAAATATCTCACAAGGTAATTTTACTATTTCTTATTTTCAAATAGGAGATAGTGAGGTGAATTACACCGCATTAAAGACAGCATCTCCAGCATATAACCAAACAAATAATAATATTTTGATGCCAGCATTTAACGCTCAAAATGATACTGGTTCTCCACAATCAAATAAGCAAAATGTTAAATATCCTTATTATGTTGAAGGGAGTAATGGAGGTACCTATGGTATTCCTTTTATGGATAACCAAATACAATCTGTTTATAACGCGGCAGGGCCTAAAGGGTTTTTCACGTCAGCATCTACTTTAATAGAAACATCTTCAGCTTACACAATTACATCAAATTATTGGATTGATATGTCAACAATGACAGGTCAAACAACAATTAATATTGAGTTTGACCCTAATACTTGTAATCAGACAACAACAGGAACACCAGAAATTAATGATTTTGTTACTATTGTTTTGGATGGTAACGGAGGGTGTGGTGACTTTGGTACAAACCAAATTTTAACCTATAAAATTCAGGACATGAACCCGGTTACAGGGACCACTGGTACTACATTTACAATAACATTAGATAGGAAGTTGCCAAAATATACAGGATTAATTCCTGATAGTTATTACGCTAGAATTTATGTTTATCCATCAGGTATGACACAATTGTATGATTTTGTAACACCGGCACCTTTTTGGCAAACAGACACTCTTAATTTTGAATCTCCTTGTGATGTAAGAAATCGTGAAAACACTTTAATTTGGAATATGAATATTCCATGGAGTGAAAGTCCTGCTGGTGTTTACGCAAGTACTTATGAAGATTTTACTCAATATAATTCCGCAACATATATTGGAACTAAAGAATATTTGGGTTATCAAGAACCAAGTGGCCAAACTGACACCAGTCAAGTTTACTATTTTAATTCATTTGATGAACCAATGTTAGTTAGACCTCAAGACCAAAAGGCAATTGCAATTATTCATTATACTAATCAAGATATTGATAATGTTTATGGGGAAAAATTTGCTACACAACCTTATGACCCTCAAAACCCTACCAATGATATTGGATTAGCTAGACACTTTAAATTAACTATCCCTACTTTAATGTGGCATAAATCTTCAGGAAATACTATTGGACAAACATTTTGGATTGACCCACCTGGTTATAATGGGTTATGTGTTCCATATTATATCAAATCCACAAAAAATCTTGATATGAATGACCCTGGTATTAGATATTATCATTTGTGGGATACAAATCCTGATGATAATGGTAATTTAAATAGAATTGGTAAAGTATTCCCTGACCAAGAAACTATAGTTATTGATGATGAAGAAGTAATTGCAGCAATGTCATACAAATCAAATAGAAACTGGACATTACCAGCCCCAAAATTATCATTATTAACACCTAATACTTGTGATTTTGATAATGCAACTGCAACAGGTGTTTTAACAAACCCTGATGAAAGAATGTGGGTGACATATAGATTTGATACCAATTCAGGAGCAACAAGCTCATTACATTGTAACTATTACAGTTTAATTAGACCTAATGTAACTGTTACCGCTAACACATTAAATGTTGCTGTTAGATTTGGAACAGAATTTAATTTTTTATCACAAGTAGAATTTTCAGGATACTCAGCAAATTCAATGAAATTGTTATGTCAAATAGTTACTGGAGATACAAGACCATCACCAACTGCTTGGAGAGTTATTGATGTGACTACAGGTATGACTTTAACAAACGGATATATTACTCAGGATGCAATAACAGGGACAACATTCCAAATTACAACGAATAACTATAATCCAACTACTGGTGTAACTTATTACAATTTAGGACCAATATTAAGTTTACCTCTTAATGGACAAACTAGTCAAATGAATTTTGGGGATGAGTTTTATTTCTATGGAAATTTAGAAACAGATATCACCGCAACAATTTATGAAATGAATTACCTTATTAACTTAAATCGTAACCAATTTACAAATACTTCAAACCCAACATGGACAAAAGGGACAAAATCATATGTAACCGAGATAGCTCTTTATGATTCTAATTATGACCTTATTGTTATTTCAAAATTACAATCTCCTGAGTTAAGACAAGGGATTCAACAGTTTGTTGTTAAATTAGACTTTTAATAAGAACTTTACAATCAATTTCATTTTGTTAATTTATAATCAATACGGGAGAATAATAGAAGCCCAAATTTTCTAATTATGACAAATAGACAACAAATTGAATTAAATACTCCAAAAGTATTGGGGTTAGATGTTTCAACAAAAACAATTGGGTTTGCGTTATTTGATATTCAATCACAACAATTATTGGAACTTACTCATGTTTCTCCAACACCAAAACCTAAAGTTGAAAATAAGATTGAAGAGTTAATGTTAAAAAGTAACATCTTCAGAGAAAAACTTTTGGCGTACGTCGGTATGGGAATCACCCATGTTATTATTGAGGAGCCACTTTTAAATTCAAATAATGTTTATACTGTTGGAACACTATTAAGATTTAATACCCTTGTTTGTAAAGAAGTATATGATATATTAGGTGTGGTGCCAGAATTCATTTCTACTTATAATTCAAGAAAATTTGCCTTCCCACACTTAGTACAATCCAACGACAAAGGAAAATATGTTTTATTCGGTGGTCTACCAAAAGACATTGATAAAAAAGTCGTAATATGGGAACAAGTATCCAAACGAGAACCTCAAATTGTTTGGAATTATACCAGAAACA
>Ga0181347_1000570_pt1 | contig 12311 bp, 9 predicted proteins | sample Su13VDMM110SN_FD_130102 | JGI IMG/M metagenome (GOLD analysis project Ga0181347, IMG submission 130102) | Freshwater viral communities from Lake Michigan, USA - Su13.VD.MM110.S.N | ecosystem: Environmental > Aquatic > Freshwater > Lake | place: USA: Michigan | collected 2013-07-16
ATAAAACCGAATGTTCCTTGAGGCATATCCTCAATTTTTTCTATAACTTGTTCATTGTATAACCACATATTATCTATCTATGTTTATAAGTATTGTAGTATCTGTTGTAGGCGATAAAGGTAAAGGCTGAGATAATTTTCCTATTGCTAATAATTGTTGGGCCTCATTATATAATCCAATTGTAGTTACATAAGGTTGAAAATAAGAACCTGTTGCAAAATCGTAAACATATTGGGATGGTGTATAGAATGTTCCTATTGAACTTGAATTAGCTGTACTTCCTGATGTTATTGAGGGGTTTTGGCTAAAGTTAAATTCATTTTCTCTAGCAGTACATTTGTATTGAGTTTCATAAATTGTAAGAGAAGATGAAAATGAACAGGTTACGTTTGAAGATGTTACAAAATTTTCTATAGTAAGATTATTAGGAGTTCCACCATAAGTTGAAATTCCATATACTCCATTTCCATAAGTACTATTTGCCGCTCCTACTTTATTATTAGTTAATATTGCTAATCCTTGTCCATAAAATATATTTCCTATGATTTGCTGAGAACTAGATAATATTAAATTACCTTGTCCATCATCATAAATTGAACCACTATCTGCTATCCATTTAAAGGAATTAGGTTGAATATAATTTCCATAAACACCTGTAGGAATAGATAAAACACCTATTTCTGAATTTTCAGTTAAAGGAAAATATTTAGCAAAAGTTAAATCTGTTTGAGGATAATTATAAAATCGTCCAGCAGATGTAGCAGGACCAGTTAAAACATCTCCTTCAAGAGTTTTACCATAAACTATACTAGCTGTTGCTACAGGAGAACCATAACTAGAGGTAGCGTTTGAGTAATTAGAATAAAATAATTCTTGAATAGAATCGTAAACTAATCGTTGGTATTGAGGAGATATCTGTCCTGTTTGAGGATCAGTGTTTGGATTAAATAATGAACTAGTGTTTAATCCTAAAAATCTATCAATACCAACATTAGACCCAGTTAAAGCAGCCGCCCCTTGAAAATTAAACGATTTGTTTAACTCAAGAGGAGTAACTACTATATCTGAAGATAAAAATTGTTTGAAAGCACCCATTCATTTTAGAAATCAAGTTTAACTCTAACAAGAGCTTCTTTGGTAAAATCTTTAGTTAATGGTCTTGATAATTTAGCTACTGCTAATAATTGGTTAGTATCATTGTATAAACCAATAGTAGTAATGAATACTTGAGGGTTATTAATAAATTGAGGATACAAAACAGCTCCAGTTGAACCTGAAATAAATGATGGGTTTTCTGAATAGTTAAATTCTGAGCTTCTAGGTCTTACAAATATAAAATCTGAAGTAATAGTTTCTTGTGAATTTAAAGTAAATCCTGTTGAACCACTAATTGCTTGAAACATTGAAAAATTAGCATTTGTTGCTGGAGAGTATGTAGCTGAACCAGTAGCATTAGAACCACTCCAACGGAAACCAATACCTCCAGAAGCTAAAGAACCAGATAATGCTAATGGGTTCAAAATAATAGTTCCAATATCAGGTAATAACCAACCATAAGATCCAGATGCTAAAGAATATCCATTAGCGTTTACACTAGTGTTGATAGCTCCTGCCGAACCAGATACTAATTGAAATATTCTACCGGCTTCAGTAAATTGTACTGCTAAACCGTTTGTTGAATATAAACTACTATTATCCGTTAATGAAATAGATCCTAAAGTACCTGATAAATTTAATGTTAAAGAACCTAAGAATAAGGAATCTTTATAACAAGCTCTTTCAATTGGTAAGGCAAAAAATTCTGACGATGTAATGTTCCCAAAAACAAAATTAGTAGTTTCGTCTCCAATTACTAAGTCTTGCCATTGACCAAAAATAGTACTTGTAGGAGATAAACCATTAACTGCTGTGTTATAAACAGCACTACCGCTTCCTTGTCCATTACCATAAGCAATAGCAAACTGAACAGATTGTGTAGTAGCTGAATTAAATAAGTTTAAATAATAATTTCCTGAACTTCCATTGGCTTGAACAGAAGAAGTAAAGAATGTAGTTAATTTTGGTGCGTTTGTAGTCCAACATGTAGAGGATATAGCTTCAGAGCTTACTACAAAATCATCGACTTCTAATCTTTTATATGACATTTTTTATGTATTATTATTTAGTTATAGTTACAGGAACAGTTACACGAGCACCACTATCATTACCTACTACAGTTAATGTAGCTGATAATTGGGAAGCTGAGTTGAACAATGTATTAACAGTTGTGGCTGTCATATTAATTACAGTACCAACAACTGTTTTAGAAACACTAGTTCCTATAGTTGTAGTTTGGTTTGTTATATTTAAAGCAGTTACTGCAGGGGTATTAACACCAACACCTTCAAAGTTATTAAGTACCCTAATATCTGAGATAGTAGCTGTATAACCAGATGGTTCAACTGTAGTTCCTCCTAAATAATTTAAGGTTTGAGGTTTTAAAGCTAATGAAGCACCTTGTGGTAATGAAATTGATGGATAACCAATATTTAAAATTGGTAAGAGATTAGTTCCACGAGGTAAAGTTATTAACTTATATTTCATAGACTGTTGTGTTTGTGGAAATGCCTCTAATAAAGGCATATTTACAATAGCTTGTCCGTAATAAGCAGAACCTGAAGGGTGTGTTGGATTGTACAAAGTATAATCAATCTCATCATCTGCTAATGCAAATTGAGTGATTCTAAATTGTCCATCTTGTTGAGCGAGTAATTGGCGACCTGTATCTGTTAAGATAGCATCTACGGTTACTACAGTATTATTTAAATATCCCATGTTTTTATTTTATTATAAATATATTAAATTAATCCTTTGTTTGTTAAATTTTCGATTATTGTCGGTAAGTTTTTATTAAGTAATGGAGAAGGGTATTTAGGCAATATAAGTCCAGCCCCCATTACATTACTAGGTGAGTTAATTATTAAATTATTTATTGAAGGAATCCATCTTCTTATAGCAAAATAATTTACATCTACAGCTGTTGTGTCTACAGGTTGTTGGAGGTATATCTCAAATAATCCTGTAGATCTATCAAATGAAGAAGATATAATAGTAGCAACTATAGTTTCATTTCCTTCAAATCTAATTTCATCATATGGTTGAAAAGATAAAGCTACAGGAGCATCAAATCCACTACCTGTACCATTAGATACTGGTGGTGGTGTTTGTTGATAAGAACCATATAAAGGTCCTAAAGAAGAATTTGAAGTTAATACAGAGGTAATTACACTGCTAGTTGTAAAATAAGGTTTATTTATTGTTTGAGAACCTGTAATAGGAACAATAGTCCAAGTATCTCCAAATGTGCTTATATTTTTAACACCAGGATTTATAACAAAATAATATACTGATCCTGAATTTAAAAAAAGACTTGATGATATTGTTATAGTAGCTGTTGAACTCGGCCCAATTGTTTTTATTTCTTGTGCTATTGGAATACCGTTTTCTAATAAACTAATTGTAGTTGTTGTATTTCCTGTAGGGGTATTAGTAACAACAAAAGAAGCACTAAGAGAAGCTCTTACTGGGGATGTTGTTTGAATAGTGTATGTATTAGGATTTATAGGAGCAACATTATTATTAAATCCTTTAGCTTGATCTAAAATAATACTACTAAAACTAGCAGTTACTATAGTTCCTCCAGTTATAGAACTTCCAGCGTTTATAACACTAAGACCATAGGGTTGAGTATATAAACCAGGAACAATATTAAAATTTAAACTAGCATAAGAACCACTAACTAAATAATCATTACCTAATGAACCTGTATCTGAATATAAAATCATATTAGATACCACTGCGGGTTTATAAACAGTAAATTCAGATTTAGCTAAAGTTGTATTATTTGTTGGAGATAAAACAACTGTTGTTCCTGAACCAAAAGCATCTAAAAGACTAGGTAAATAAGCTGAGCTAGAAGGATCCGGTTTAATTACATTACCTACCTCATCAACTAAATACGCGATGGAATAATTACCACTACCTGATCTTTCAGCTAATGTATTTCCACCACCTAAAGAATAAGCAAAATATGAAGTTAATTGTTCTACAGCAGGTAATTTACTTCCTGAAAGAACATTAATATCAGGAGATGTATTTTCACAGCCGTTATATCTTGGATTGGCTATACGAGCAGTTGTATAATTTGAATCCGGTACAGAAGCTCTAGTAGCACTACCACTTAAAATTGATTGTTCATTAGTTGCTATAACATAATCAGAATTAAAATCAGCAATCATATATTTATTGCTTGGTCTATTTACTTGAACATCTCCGGCAACTACTAAGCAATCTTGATCAATATAAGATTCATAGATAGTAAAATTAGTTATACTAAATCCTGTGCTTGAAACTCCTATAGCTTTAAAAGTAAGAGGAGCAAAAATTTTACTTATTTCAAATTTATCTACATTTAAATTTCCTCCTGCTAATATTGTAGGACTAGTATATAAAACATCATTACTATTTCCAGCATTCCAAAGTTGTAAATTTCCAGATGATATTCCATTTACTTCTGTAATAGTAAAAGATAAATAATAAGTTTTATCAAAATCTAAATCATAATTTCTAAAATAATCTCCTGCCGAGTTAGGGTTTATATTAGAAAAAAGTGAAGCTGTAGTATATACTTGAACTATTTCAACATTACAATCATTTAATTTTCCATAATTATCCACTACTAAACCTGATCCGCTTAATTGACCATTAAAAAATTCGGTTTGTGAATCTTGAGTAAACGATACAGGACCATATAAGGAAGGTGAAGAACCTATCCAACTTTGAGTTATATTTACTACTCCTGGATATTCTAAAAAAGAAGCTGTTTGTCCAAATAATTCAGGCATTGAACCTCCATTAGAACCTGTTATAAAACCAGATTTAATAGAACCTGTAATAGTTAAATCTTCAACTACATAAGGAATACCTATTGAATTAGATCCTGATCCTATAAAAGCAATAGAAGATGAAGGACTAACTTGAGGTACAGGGTATCTATTTCTATCAATTAATGTGTTTTTGATTACAATACCCGCAGCTAAAGATGCTCTAGCTGGAGTAAAATCTTGAATCATTTTGAATAATGAGTTATCAAAAAACTCAATTAATCTAATATAATCAAATTCTTGGTAGTTTGAAGTATATTTAGCAAAATATGCTTCTCTAATAGCATCTAAGGCAGGATATGTTTCAGCAGAAGATGATTGGAATCTAGGATCTCCAATTACTTCTCCTATATTAAAATATCCTAAAGTAGAATTTATATCCTCATTTATTTCATTCTGAGGTGAAAATGCTATTTCAATATAATCAATATCTCTAGTATAACTAGAACTTATTGCTGGAAATTGTTGAACTGAAATAAAAGGGGATAATACATTAGCATTAGGAATATTAGAATCACTACTGCTATAGGGTAAAACAATATTTTGTTGTTTTATTTTATCCGAAATTGCGTTTTGAATACCTGCTGGTACTTGATCAAAGTAGAATATTTCTGTATTTGGTTCCCAAACATAACTTCCACTTAAATAAAAATTACTAGTTCCAACAAATGAAGGAATAGTTGTCCAAGAGCCTGTTATTCTAGGATGAATAGAAACAGAAGCAGTATATAATTCTCCACCTAAAGCTGCTCTAAAAGCTAAATAATCACTATTCTCAATAGAATAAGGATTCATTACATAAGCATTAAAATTAGTTTCAGGTAAAAATTCAGGATAGTACCTAATTTCTTGGAATGAACCAGAGAATTTTTTACCAGATAATGAAGATGATATACCAAAATAAGATTTAATACTATCACTCCAATTAGTAACAGCTGTTGTTACAGAAGAAGAGGCTTGCCATCCAATGATATTTCCATCTTCACCATCATAATTTTTATTTTTAGCATATAAAGTATAACTTCCAGTAATTTTATTTACTAAAATTGACCACCAACCTCCATCATAAAAAGGCAAATAAACGCTTGCTGAATTTGATGGAGTTAAAGGATCAGGAATAAGATCTAATTTAGCAAATTGATAATATGGGTTAACAGGATCCGCACTGCTAGATATTAAAGATGAAGTTGTATATCCTGAACCTGTATATTTTAATGTAAGTTTGACATTTTCATTTGTTTCCCATAAACTTTGGGAAGCAATACTTGATGTATTAAAAGGTAAACCATCTGTTTTAAATCTAAATTCAACGGCTTGAGGTCTATTAGCACTAGCATTCCATAAAGTATTTAATACAAAAGAAGAACTAATATATGAAGAACCACTTGAGTAAAAAGCATAATTAAACTCATCTTGCCAGTTATCATAACTATTAAGGTTTCTATCTTTACCTCCAAATTCATTAATCCTTAAAATAGTATCTGGGATTCCAAAAGTAGTAATCAAATCTCTTAAACCAGCTACTGATCCTTTTTTCTTTAATAATAAAGGTAAGTTATGATAAATACGTTTATATTGTTCTTTATTAATATCGTCTGTAGGATATAATGAAGATGTTAAAGAAGCAGTAACATAATTTGTAATATATTCTAAACCTGATCCTGAAGGGACAGGGAATTGAGTAGTAGTATATGGTAAATTATATAGACTACCTGAAGGGGTTAATCCTAATAATGCTTGGTAAAGATCATTAGATGAAAAATTATTTTGATAAATAGTTATACCTAAATCTCTTAAAATATCTGCTACTAAATCTTTTGATACACCATAAGTTAATCTATTATCAGCATCAAATTTTGTGGTAACGTTTTGTAAATAAACAAAAATATTATCAAACAATTGACCAATCATTTCAACAAATAATATAAATTGGTCATTACTGCTATCCTCAGTTATATAAGAAGGTATAGCTAAAGTTAAAGCATTATTATTTTGTAAATCATAATCCTCAGCTACTATTAGTTGAGAATTTAACCATGTTTGAGCTGCTATTGAACTTGTAGTAGCATTTACATAAGGTGGGTTACTGTTAGTTTTAGGCCAACAAGCTGAACCCGAATCAAAATAAAGGAAATATTCATAATCATCAAAAGTAGTAATTACTTCATTAATTTTAGCTTGCCATATAGTATTACTTGAAGAAACATAATATGAACCACTTGATGAATTATTTGAAAAACTAGCACTATAATTATATTGTTCTAATTGTGATATTTTATAATAAAAATTTTCTAATCTTACTTGAGCATTAGAAAAATGAATAAAATTAGAATAATCAGAATAATCAACATTAATACTAATTCCGGGTTGGACTAGTAAGCTATTTAATTGATATTGTAAACTTCCTGTTCCTTGAGAATAAGAACCAGAAGTTTGTTTTAATGTATTATAATTAATATATGCGGTAGAATTATTTATTTTGTCTAATGCATCTAAATTATAATTAGGACCTGCTAATGTTATATTATTTTCCTCAACATCAAATATAAAAGAAATATCTACATTATAAGCAACAGTATTAGCTATTTGAATTACTGACCAACATTGAGAATTTAAAGAAAATTGTTGAGGTAATGGTTCATACAATTTAATAAAAACTGTTGGATTGTTAGGGTTTGTAGTGTCTAATAAAGCGTTATTAGCAATAATTAAATCATTACTACCAAAATCTAAATAGAAATCATAATAACTTCCTGTTGAATTAGTAATATTATTTATTAATTCAGTTGCAGAAGAAATTACTAAAGTATTAGGAATAGAAGTTGTATCTAATCTAACCTCAGTTCTATCAGAACTAATTTCTGAGATATAGTAAGTATTAAACGAATCCGAAGCTAATTTAGGACTTAAAAAATTATAAACAGTATTATATTGTCCTTCTGTAAATCCATAATTTATTAAATCAGCTCCAGGATCAAGAGTTAAAACATTATTATCACTATCTAAATTATATCCATAAAAATTACTTACATTTTCATAAACTATTTGATTATTTAAATCATAAACAAAAAATTCTACAGTATCTGTTTGGGGATTAAAGGAGGATTGTGTTTCTAAAAAAGTAATAAGGGAAGTATCCGAGGTTGAATATTCTTGAAACTCAAAAGTAATTGGATTAATTGATGATATATTAATGATTTCAGCCATTATCTGCTTCCTGTTATTTGTGAAATTATTTGTTGTTGTAAGTCTAAATTTTCTTGTCTTAATTGAGTAACTTCATCAACTAATGCTTGGATTGTATCATCTGTAGGAGTTGTAGAACCAATATAAGCACCACTAGTTATTACAAGGTACTCATGAGAATTTACTTCTCCAAGTTTAGGTATTTGAAAAAATAAATCTTGATAGTATTGAAAAAATTGGTCTACAGTTATTACAGGTAATGAAGCAGATAGGGAAGAAGAGACATTAACTAATTGAGTAAAAGAAGTATCAATAACCTTTTCATATTGGGTTTTACTATAAACTGTTTTACTTAAGTTTACTTGTTCTGCCATTATCCATTAATTACTTTAAAGTAGTATTGGTCATTAAATACAATTGTTGAACCATCAACTGTAGTTTGGATTAATATAGTATAATATCTTTCAGGTTGAAGGAAATTCATATACATATCAAAATAACTTGATGAAGTATCAGCACTTAATTGAGTATATTTAGAATCAAAATCAACAATATATTCATTAGTTTCTAAATCTTTAACAGCATAACAAGATGAGCCAGAGGGTAAATAATAATTATTTAAATAAACAGATGCTGTCTGCCATAATTGAATAGGATATTCAGGTCTAGCATTTACTCTAAACCTATTTATACTAGCACTATAAAATACTCCTGGATTTTGGGCTAAAGTAATTGTAGCAGGTAATGTATTTAATACTGGAATATTTGAACTAGTAACATATGTGAAATCTTCCCAACTAATTTGTAAAGCCGGAGGATAAATTGTATTAGTATCGACAGAAAAATATTTTAATTCTGGTTGATAATTTTTGTTGTATACAAATTCTAATTCTTGTTTTAAAAGAAATCCATAATTAGGTAAAGCATTAGGAAATGTAGAAGAAGTAGTCCATGCTCTTACAGTATTAGTTACATCTAAATTAAGATCTTTATTTGTTCTATATGAAAAAGTAACAGATGAAGAATATTGAGAGCCTGTATACCAAACACCACCACCCACTGGAACTGCTGTAGAAGAGGTATAAGAAGCTGTGGCTCCAACAGGATATTGAAAACCATTGGCTGGTATTTGCCATAAATTACTTCCTGAGTATCCAGCCCATATCCAACTACAACCATCAGTAGAAATAGGTTCATCTAAATAATGTCCTGTTCCCATATCCCAATCTTGAGCTAATGGATAGCATTCAATAGAAGAAGTAGTTGCTAAACCAGTAACTGTAGAAACAAAACATTGTAATTTAGCATTCCAACTTCCACTATTATAAGTAGCATCAGACATAGGTCCAAAAGCTGCCGCTAAATCTTCTTGAGCAAACTTTATTAAAAATCTACTTGTTTGTGGGTTAGGTTGTGAATACGCAAATGTAGTAAGGGTAGCTTCTACAATTTCATCTAACCCTGTATTCATGTTTGGGAATAATGAATATAAGGTAGCGTCTTTTTCGGGGAATATTTTAAATACTGCCATTTTGTTTTATTATAAAGGTACTACCCTTCCTTGAATATCTTGGTTAGGATATTTAACTTCAAAAATACTAGGATCTAATGAAGGATAAATTACATTATTAGCTGTGGCTGCTGGTATAGAATAAGCATATTTACTATATCCTAAATTTTCTCCTACTAAGTTTGTAATATTAATTGTTTTAACTGTTTGAACTCCTTCAATTTTATCTAAAAGTATATAAATATCTCTTAAAATAATAGGTTGATTAATTTGCCAATTATCTATTCTAAAATAATCTTGTAAAGCAGCAATACAACTTGTTAATACTTGATTACTATTGTAATTAGGTAATATAATAATATCAAAATTAACCCCAATATTAATAATAAATCCGTCTTTAATATTAACAGAATCATTAACCATTCTATATTGAGATAAGTATGTAGTAACGTTTTGTTTTAAAGCGGGGGATGCTGTGGTTAATTGATTATTTACGTTATATGACAACACATACAAGTCTAATACGGATTGAGATTCGCCTGCTGATATAGATTGTGCTTTAGTAGGTTCAATATATGCTTTTGAAATAACTCCAAATTTAGCAGGCATTGAAAGTGTTCTTACTAAATAATCATTTTGAGTTACATTTCGTAATTGTGTAGAAAAATTAGCAGATGAATTTTGTCTAATTTCCTCTATTGTATCTCCATCTCCACCCCCATCAGCTGATGCGGGATTACTTACTGCTAAACTAGAAAGTACATAATTAGCAGCAGATGTAGCTAAATTATTATTTAAGAAAGTTGTTGTAGCGTTTAAATTATTTAAACTATTAGCAGGAACATTAGATACAACCCCACCACCTGTTAAATATCTAACAGTTAATGTTGTTTGAGACGGAGCAATACCATAAGTTTTAGTAAATAGAAAATTTTCTGGAGAGTAAGCTGTTGTAAGCTTAGATAATTCAAAAGGTAAACCAATACCTACATTATTAGGATTAGGAATGATTTGTTCATCAGTATCATTAGCAGTTCCTGCTCCAAATTGTAATTGTAAGGAACCTGTAGTAATAACACGAGAAGCAAATCGTCGTTGAATTTTTTCTAATTTTAATAAATAAGGAGTATCTCCTGAGTATTGGGATAAATTAGGATCATTTATATTAGTATTTTTAATTGAATCATATACCATTTCTTGACCTAAATAATCCACCTCATACCATTTATTTCCATCTGTATCAGTAATATCTAATACTCCTACAATTCTGTCCGCATTAATATCTACTGTGGAAAATTGAACTGGAGTTCCAAAGCTGAATTCAGTTGTATTAATAGTTGATGAAATTGCTTTTCTTGATTTCTTTAAAAGAAAATATACAGGATCTCCAGAGTTATTTACTTCATAAACTGTTACTTCTGTAGGGTCACCTGAACTAGAAACTGAAAAATCAATTGGATCTTGTATTAAAAAAGATATATTAGGAGAGGTACTTGTAGTAACAGTCGCATTTTCTTGTATTAATAAAGAATAATTAAAATCAGGTGTAATGTTAGGAACACTTCCAATAGCTGGTACTTGTTGGTAAAAATCTACATAAGTAGTAGCAACTTGAGTTACATTTGGTTTATAACCAAACATATAAGCTAACTCATATAAATTATTAGGTTGTCTAGCATATTGTAAAAAATTCTCTTGAATTTGATTATCTAAATAAAATGATAAAACATCACCTACATAAGCAGCCATTTCCATAAACATCATACCCGGAGAAGTAGGACTAAAATCGGTATATGTTGTTGGGAAGTATGTTTTAGCATAATCAATAAGACTTGCTCTTAACTCCGTAAAGTCTCTATTGATGTATTGTATATTTCTTTTGGTTGCCATTATGCGAATGTAATATTAATGTTATCTGATATTCCTGTATTAATTATGTTATAAGTTAATGCTACTGATATTTGATTTTCATCTGTTATAAAATCAATATTTAAACTATCTACATTAACATTAGGGAAATAAGTTTTTAATTGAGACTGTATATCAGATTTTAATCCTTCAGTGTTACCATTAGTTATTTGTTGAAAAATAAATGCTCTTAAATTTCCGCCAAAGTTAGGATTTAAATATCTTTCAGTTTTATTTGTTAAAAAATAATTTAACAAATTATATTTAATAGCATCTTTAGTGGTATAAGTAGAATTAAATACAGCAGGAGCATTAAAAGGTAATCCCACCCCAACAGCTGTGCCAGGTTTAAAATCTACTGGGAATATTTTCTTTGCTCCAAATGCCATTATTTATTCATTAAAGCCATTATTTGGTCTAATCCAACACTACCTTCAGGCAGTGCTCCATTAACACTATCTACAGGTCCGTTCGATTGAAAATTACCGGCGTAAGCAGTGGTTGCTGCTCCTCCACCTTGCATTTCTTCCAAAATACCTCCAAACATTGCTTGTCTTTCTTGAGGAGTTAATTGTTTTGGTTTTGATAAATGTGGTTGTGCGTAAGTGTCTCTAAGTGACTCCGTAACAATTGTTTTAGGGGCACGAACAGCTTCCAATAGGATATCTTTTAATTCCTCTTGAATAGCTTCCCTTACTGCCTCTTTAATAATTTTTTTAAAATCTGATGGTTTCATTGTTTATAAATATTAAGTTAATAAGCTTTTAAATTGTCTCTGTCGATTA
>Ga0181347_1000571_pt1 | contig 12308 bp, 10 predicted proteins | sample Su13VDMM110SN_FD_130102 | JGI IMG/M metagenome (GOLD analysis project Ga0181347, IMG submission 130102) | Freshwater viral communities from Lake Michigan, USA - Su13.VD.MM110.S.N | ecosystem: Environmental > Aquatic > Freshwater > Lake | place: USA: Michigan | collected 2013-07-16
ATTTTACTATAATTATCTTGATTTGCAACATAAACATCATAAATATTTCTATAGATCGTATCAATATCACCGCCACCCATTTCATACTGTTCGGTAAGTTCAGTTAATGTAACATTTCTATTTATATTAATAACGAATTTATTATAATCTCCTTGGTCAAATGATGTATCGGGTAAAGGGTCAGTGGTCGCCCCAGTTTTCGGAATAAAATTTCCTGATTCGTCAATATCATAATCACTAATACTATTGTAAATTTTATCAAGTTCATCTTGGTTCGATATGTACCAGTTTGAAAACGCATCAGGGTCATCAGCACCTGATTCAATTATCGCATCATAAATTTGTTTTGCCTTATCTGGATTATCTACCCAATATTGATTATCTTGTTTTAGAAATGTATAAAAGGTGTTATAATCTCCAATGTCTTGAGGTACTACGTATTGTTCACCAATTTTATCTTTTGCCATATCTTCTGGCGTCGGTTCAAAATTCCTATATAGTTCATCAGGTAAGAACGTGTAATCTTTAAAATTGCTTTCATTGATTTCATTATAATAGGATACATCACCTTTATAATCTAATGCGGTTTGTCTAAAAACATTATTAACACTATCATATACATAAAGTTGAGTTTTATCATCAACAACTATATAATATATTTGGTTATCACTCACCCCATCTAAGGCAGGGTTATCATTATTAAAATATAACCATTGGTCGCCGATAGTTGCAGGGTTTCTTTTAATTGCTTCTGCAAAATTTCCATTTTCATCAACCTCATAATTTCCCATATCGTTGTAAAGTATGTCTAATGCACCTTGATTGTCATTATACCAACTGGCGAAATCACCACCATCATCAATAATATTGTCATATATTTGTTGTACTTCGTCTTGCTTATAGTTCCAGTAGGTTTCATTATCTTGTTGAAGAAATGCGTAAAATTCTTCAAAATTCGAAATATCGTCAGGTGTTATATATTCTTTTAGTGTAGGATCATATGGCGGAAAAACTGGTTCAATCTCCCCGGGGTCAGTCCCATAAACCATTTTATTATATGCGTCATCGTACTCTTCATCAGTTAATATTGTTATATTATCTTCTGGTTTGTACTTATCGGTCATTTGTTGTCTGGTCATAAATCCGATAAGCTTAGCGGATTTATCAGCGTTTATTTGCATAACTTGGTATTTATCACCATATATAATCGCATACAGACCTTCAGATAATGTAATATCTCTTTTTTCGTCAGGTAAAGAAGGTTGAACCTGAACATTATCAGGGTTATCTCCTCCTAATGGTGGTTGCGCCGTTTCTTGTAATTGTCTAATTTCTGTTTTATCACCCTGTTTATTAGCCAACTCATCCGCTAGTTTTTTCGCGGTATCGCTTGGGTCGTTTGGGTCTGAATCTACGTATAATGGGTCTTGATATTTATCTACTAGTGCTTGTGCGGCGTTGTTGGTTACATTGTTTTTTTTATCAATTGCTTCCTTTAATTCGTTATCAAGTTTTTCCAATTCCGTAAAATCTTTATCATAAGTATCGTTTTGGTCATATTCTTCCTTACTAGAAAGATAATTTTCAATATTTTTAATTGTTGCCTCATCTCCCAAATTATTTGTCATATAATCGATAATCTCGGCCGTTGTATATCCACTTTGTCTTAATTCATTATAAGAATTTGCAAAGCCCTCAAGTTCATTATATCCATCATTTTGCGACACCTCATTTATTAAATCAAAGTACGCTGGGTCATTTTCCAATAAATTATTAACATAACCATTTTCTATCGCTTTCTTTAAATTTGCACCTAATGTCGAACTTGTATCAATATTATCATATATCGAATAAAGATAAATATATAAAAAGGAGTTCCCCAAGTTTTCAGGTAGCATCAAGCCAGTGGTGTATAAATCGCCAGGTATGCCTTTACTATTGTATCCAACATAACTTAACATTGTTTCTTCTTCTGTCGCACCCTGTTCAATTAAATCATAATACAGGTTTGGGAAGTGTTGTTTAATATAACCCGCGTCTAATACTATCTTTCCCCCATCCCAATATCCCGATATAGGGGTTGCATAATAATAAAAATCTTTATCAAAATATATTTTATTGCTCTGTGAGGATGTCTGGGGTTGTTCTATCTGATAACCATTGTTTAAATTTCCATATTCATCTAAATCGTCCGATATTTCACCATCATAAAGGCGTTTTAATTTATCCTCGTTCGATGTGTACCAATCGCCGAACGGGTCGTCGTCTATTGCGTTAGGGTCGTCCGGAACTTTTAAGACGGCTTCATAAATTTGTCTTGCTAAGTCTTCGTTTTCTTCCCAATATCCCTTATTTGTACGATCTTTCAACCATTGATAAAAGCTTGGAAAGTCTCCAATATCAGAAGATGATATAATATCGCGATCGTCTATATGTTCCTCATCCTCCTTCGCTTCGTCTATTTCATCCTGTAAAACATCCTTTACATACCCATTCGCGTAAAGTTCAGTGTAATAATCTTGAAATATCTTACTATCAAGAACGCGGTCTAGCTCGTCGTCATTATATGCCGGTGCTTCGTTAATATTATATCGGCTGTAATAGTCTTCTATAAACCAGTTTGCAATATCTGAAAAATCGCTTAAATTCACAAAAGCATCATCTATATCTACATACTCGAAAACCTGCCATATAAACGACGTTAAGGGCCGTATGTTCTCTAATACAAATGTTCCGGCGTCGGTATAATTTTGACCCTGTAAAGATACTCTATCATAGAACTGACGCATAATAACCGAATCAGCGTTTAAATAAGTAAGCCAATTAACCGCCCGTATAGATCCTATATATTCCTCTATCTCTTGTACGAACTGTTCATATGTTATATAAGTAGTCGGTTCTGTTTTTGGTGGCGTATATTCTGCAGGTATTGTAGTATATCTATTTTGAGATAATCGATCATCTGAAAAATAACGTTTAGGCTTTTTTATCTTCTTCTTTTTCTTCTTCTCTATAGGTTTGTTAAAATTGTTTCTATTCATTTATATAAAATACATAGAAATTATAAAAATTTAAATATCAATCGTCATTACTTTGCCGTCATCGTCGTAAGAATCAAGTTTATCAACAAGTACATCAGATGTTTTAGTGGCTCCATAATCATAATAGTAGGCGTCAAGATCAATATTAGTACCATCAAGCGAAAACATATGATCGGGTTTTTTATTATTCGTAGCATCATCAAGAAATGATCGCCTTTCAAATCCTCCGTTAAATCGTCCGCTATAATTTTGTCCTGCGTTATGTGTATTATTATTGTTATAATCTTCGTTTATTTTTTTAACATAATCAATTATATTGGACTTGTTGTGTCCTCCGTTTAAACCAAATTGATCTTGTGTAATCTCTTCAATCATTCCGGAAAAATTAACGCCTTTACTTTTTCTACTTGCACTTATGCCATTTTCTGGGTCGAATGCCTGTATATTAAGATCTATGTTTTTATATCTAAAAAGTTCAGTGTTTTTTAATTCCTCCCTTGATCGTTCAACATCTCTTCGGCCGTATAAATCATATTTTTCTTGTTCGTATCTGAATGTCTCTTGCCCCTTTTCCCAAACGTCGGATCTCTGCCTTATGTCCCGGCTTCTAGTTTTAAAGGCGGTTTTATCGTAGTAACCCGTTATTTGTTCTTTATAAAATTCGTTCTGTGGTCTCATTCCCGGGTCGATTATTGTTTCATACTGGTTAAATCTATCATCCGTAACACCTTGAAATCTAGATTTTACTTTACGTTCATCAAGTGCTTTTATCCGTTCCCTTACTATATTTTCAAATGTTTCTAGATCATCTAAACCTATATCAGGTATTATATCTTTTACAATATCTTTCTTTATTCCCATTTGGTCTACTTCAAGCATAGATCCGCGCGCACCGTATCCGAGAGATGTTTTTGAAGCATGTTGATTGAAACTTTTACTAATATCTTTAATTTCGCAATTAACCGACATTTATATATAATACGGTCTTAAAATTATTTTTTCTTTTTACGATGTCCCGATATTTTACCGCTACTAATTTCTGCATTATGTGTACCATATTTTTTAAAAACTTTGTCTAGTTCTTTGGCAGGTACACATAAACCCCTTTTCGTGTCGTAATCTTCTTCATCTTTTCTAGGTTCATTAGATTCTATCCAAAATTGGGGTTGTCCTAGTCTAAATTGTTCTGGCTTTGCTTCTGGCGCTCTGTAATAATATATATAGTCGCTTATTTTTTCGGCCTTCTGTATTTTGTATACACATACAACTACACATTTATAAGGTTCATCATATATTCTGTCAATAATATTTGATATCTTTTTTCGGTCATCATTGAATAGATGCATATAACGATCTTGTAACTCTTTTGATTGTTCTAAATCCGGATTACGAAAAAATATCAAAACGTCACTATTTTTTTTAATTTTAGGTGATAGGGCGTTTAGATGTTGCGTTAAAAATATTACAGATATCTTCAAATGTCTGCCTAATGTGTAAAGTTTCGCTATATTCTCGTCATATAAAATCTTGTTACCAGAAATACAATCATCTAGTATAATTAATATTTTCGGTGGTTGTTTTCCCTTCATTTTTTGCTTTTTATATTTAATCATGTTGTGGGATTGTTGATTTATTATCTTTTCTAAATGTTCACTATCATAATGATCAAACTTAAATTTATCAGAAATATAATCATAGTCTACATTAAATAAAGCCGTTTCAGAATATAATATAATAAGGTCCCATTTGCAGTATTGCCCCATTTTAAATAATATGTCCCTTATTAAGTGAGTTTTACCAGATCGACGAGGGGCGGATATTATCATAGAAATACTATCAAGTTCTTTTGATAATTTTTCAATATCCATTTCATTTATATTTTCTTGTCCGTCATTCAAATCATAATCGTTTAAATAACTTTCGTATTCTTGCATATAAACTAGGCAATAAATAAAAATTAAAAATAATGTCATATAATATAAATGCCTTTATTACAGTTGCAACTAAAAAAAACTAAAACAGCAAATGTTATATCTAATACGCCAATTAGCTTACCTGGAGGGGTCGTAAAGCAACCCATGGTATTGAAATATTTCAGCGTTAACACATATGATTTAACTGGCGCGCCCACTGTAATGAATATAGCGTTAAATCATAGTTGTTTACTTGTAGATTTGCCATTTTTAAATAATTATGATGTAAATTCTAACGCCCCTGTAACAAATGCAGTATTTATACCAACCAATTTAAATACTGATCTAAATAATTTTGATACGCAATATAGCGGACCAATGGACATTCTTTTTAATCCAGCCAAGAATATAGATAGCGTTATTTCTAACTGGGATATTTACAGCCAAACCGGTTCTAAGATAGACGGCGAGATTTCAAATAATGTAATGATTATAGTTACTCTAATGTTTGAATATAGAAGACCAGATTTAATTTAAAAAAATATATAGATATAGTATATATTATGGCTTCAAGCGCATACGACACATACGGTACCGTTTCAGTGAAAAACATGAAACTTGATGAATCTGGGCTTAAAATGTTCAACGCTAATGACGATACGAAATTCTGCGAAGTAAAAGCGAACGCGCCTTCTGGGCAACATGTTTTAACGTTGCCTAATGAAACGGGTACACTGCTTTCTAGTGTCTCCAGTGTTGCTGGCGCTAAAGTAAATATCAATGGAGAAACTGCAGTAGATGCTCTTAATAACTCTGATGTGTTTTTATTGTATGATGATAGCGCAACCGCCAATAAAAAGGTGACAGCACAAGCCCTTGCGACTTTCTGCGGTGGCTCTGGCGTACCTGCAGGCACGGCAGGGGAGGTTCTCATATATGACGCAGGTAATGCGGCCGCATCTACTGCCCTTTCTGGAGATGTTACCGTAAATGCCAGTGGTGTTGTTGCTATTGGTGCAAATAAAGTAACTAATAGCATGCTTGCAGGTTCTATCGAATACAATAAACTTTCGTTAAACAACGCGATTGTTAATAACGATTTAGCGGGATCTATTGCTTATAATAAACTTTCGTTAAACAACGCTGTTACTAATGCTGATCTTGCAGGCAGCATTGAAAACGGAAAAATTTCGAGTCTTGCCGGGGTTACTGCGGGTACCGCCGCCGCCTCGCGTGCTCTTGTTCTAAATGCTCAATCGGAAGTGACGGGCATTGATACGGTCGGTGTAAACGTAGTCAACTTCGGCGGCGACCAATGGCGAATCAAACTAGACGCCGGCAGTATTGTTATGCAGTTCAAAAATGGGCCGACTTGGGAAACCAAACACACATTCGCATCTAACTAAGATATTTTTTATGGTTATATAATATATAAGATGTCCAGTAAAGTAAACATTGAAAATTCGCTTAGACAATTCATAAGAGAAGAAATTAAAATTATGTTATCTGATAACATGTATTTTAAAATGGGTAATTTAAACCAATTAACATTTAAAGTAAAAAAACAACCCAAACGTCCATCTATAAAATTAGATTTTAACGATTTATTGGGCGATATATCATCTGATGAAGATATAACATCTGATGACGATTTATCGACGATACGAGATAATGATATACAAATAACTTCACCAGTTGTAGAGACTGAAGGTTATACATTAAATAGTTGTATAGTTTTATGATATAGACATATATTTCAATATTTTTCATTGTAATATATATATATAGATGCGCAATTTTACGCGGGCTTATTCAGGCGTAAACAATACTTTACTTAGTGAATATAGTATAACATTGGACGGGGTAACAGTTCCACTATTAGGTAAAAATTTGAATGGGTTCATGTCGAAGGAATCCAAAGGAGGTAAAACCCGTTTTTTAAGTCTTTTAAAGGCTGGACGAGATGTGAGAGATCAATATGTTTCTAATGTTTCGCAAATACTAAATTTAGACATTGGAAACGATAAACAGGGCAATATAACAGGAACGGGCAAGGCTTACAAAGAACAGAAGCCGGTATTAACTGCTAAATTAAATGTACCTATACCGGATTCAATCGAAGCATATAAGACACAAGCCACCGGACAAGAAACGATGCCGGAAGATGAAGAATATGACCCGGAAATGAAAGCCGAATTAATGAGAGAGGGAGCGAAAAGAGAACAAGAACAAGAAATGCAACAATCAAAAGTAGCACAATTTCAACAGAGACAGGCTGAAGAGTTCCAGAAGTCACAACAATATTCTAGGGGTGGATATGTCAAAGGACCTTCACATAAACAAGGAGGGGTTAAAGTACGCGCAAAATTAGGCGCAGATCATGTAGAAAATATCGAAATTGAGGGCGGGGAGTATGTTATAAATAAAAAATCCACACAAAAATTTAAACCTTTACTAGAGAAAATAAATAGGGCGGGCCTTTCTGAAAATAAACAAGCAATGCGAAATCTTGACAAAATGCGGAAAAAAAGAAAATATCCGGATGGTGGAGAGTTACAACCGGGTTCGGTAGTGGAGGAGGAAGAAGGAGAAGAAGAAGAAGAAGAAGAAGAAGAAGAAGAAGACGAAGACGAAGAATTAAATACAAACAAAGAAGTAGTGGTGGATAATAAAAAATATATCAAGAATAAAGATGAAAAGGGTTATTATTACAGTGTAAACGGCAAGGAAAAAGGTAAAGTGTATGTCTTAACAGCTCAAGGAAAAAAGAATAGCGGCAGGGTCTATAGACAAATTCTAAAAGAAATTGAGAACCGCATGTCAATTAAAAAAACAATAGAGGATTTTAGAATTAAAGAAAAAGCCAAACTCCAAGTCGAGCAAGAAAAACAAAAAAAATATAAACAACTGTCTGAATTCAAACAAAAACAAAAGGAGGCGGCCGAAAAAGCAAAATTAAAAGAGGACAGAAAAGAAGTTGAGGATTATTTAAAAAGTCAGAAATTAGAGCAACCAGAGAAAAAGAAACAGAATGAGGAGTTCACCTATAAAGATAAAGATGGTAACCTATATATTTATACAAAAAAAAATCCGATATCTGGCCAATTAGAATTCGCTTATTCTTATAGCCAAGGGGGTGATAAAATAACGAAAAAAAACGGAAAAGAATATTATGACATTATTTCTACGCTGTCCCCTGATAAAAAACCGAACGAAATGAATAAACAATACATGAACAAACAAACAGGCAGTAAACCTGTACCTATGCCAACTGCATCTATGCCAACTACAGGCAGTAAACCCGCACCTATGCCAACTGCAGGCGGTGGACCTGCAAATATGCCAACTCCATCTATGCCAACGGCCAATAAACCTGTACCTATGCCAACTCCATCTATGCCAACGGCCAATAAACCTGTACCTACGCCAACTACAGGCAGTAGACCTGCACCTATGCCGACAGGTAAACAACCCACATTACAGGAACTGCGACGAACTCAAGGCGCACCGAAACAAGGAACTATAGAACCTAGCGCGGGTACAACTGGCATTACTGGTAGATTAAGTCGGGATGATGGAAAAAAAGATAATTCTATGTATCCGGACGCCGTCGGTCGATATTTTACAACTATGGATTTTACGGCAACCCTCAAATATATAAAAACAAAGTACAGTAAACGTCTAGAAGATTCTACAATAGAAAAGATTAAAAGTCTATCACATGATATTGCGCAAGCCCTGGGTTTAAAGCTTAAATATACCGGAAACGATAGAAAGATATTACTTGAACAATTACTGCAATTAATAACAATTGAAACGGCTTCAAAAATGCAGAAAGGAAAAGCAACAGAAAAAGAGCCGGGGAATTCAAAATTAATGGCGATGGTTGATTTTACAGACATATACGGACCTGGTGGACAACTAGACGTAGGGAAGATGGACCAGCAATATAAAAACGGCGGTATGGTTCGAAAATATCAAACCGGGGGGGGAGTAAATGTTGACCCTGAAAGTCTTTCAAGCGCAATGTTGAATAACCCTGAAAATATCGAATCGCTAGGAACTGGTGAACGCATTACGAATAATGGAAAATATGCAAACCCTAAACCACAATTAAATGGGGCTTTTTCAGATTTCCAAAATTTGGGGTCAGTATTACCCGAAGAAGAAGGGGCAGTAAATGTAGGGGAAACGCAATTTAAAAGAAAAACGTTTAATTTATCTGATGCCATATATAATTCTGAACTAAATTTTAGTGGGAGGTATGCCGAAAAAATAAGAGATCCCGCAGATTTATTTAACAATAATCTAGCGTTTAGATACAAAAAAAATGATAAATACTGTAGGCGTAATATATTATAATTTGGTTATTATATTGCTGTCAATTTTAAGGTCGCAGTCGTTGCAGCTTTTGAAACAGATTGACGGCAGACAACACAATTTATTTTTTGCTGTCGCGCTTAGAATTCGTTCTATTTCTAAGGTTTCCTCTTGTTTCTCTTTTACAATTGCTTTTAGTTCTTTTTCTATTTCGTCTTTTGTTAAATTGTCAAATGATAGAAGAATTTTTATAATTTTATCTTTCATATATATATATATATACATATGAATAATTTTATGAAAAGTATCTATTTTATCTATAATCCCGCCGGCATGATTGGGCAGGAAATATTAAGTTATATTGAAGATTCGTATAATTACATATATAATGCACTCTATAAGGAAAAATATTTTATTTTGACTAATAAGACTTAAAGATATTATAATATATAAAACTATGTTGAACGATAAAAAAATTAATGATATTATTAATAGTAGAAAAAATGGAGAAAATAAATACAATGATAAATGTATTGAAAAAATGATAAAACGTAGAATAGCAATATTAACCGATGCAAACAAACCTATTATATATTGGGATAATGAAATATTATCAGCCGATGATATACGTTATTTTAATGAAATATTTGTATTATATAAGATACTTTTTTATTAGTCTATTTAAAGATATAATATATTTATATTATATATTATGAAAACCGCAACATGGACAATATATATATATGCTGATGAAAACAAAACCGATCTATTATTTGAAAGGGATTATATCAATGTAGACGGAATAATAAAAGATTTTAAAATAACGAAATCATTTTTATATAACTGTATGAAACCGGAACGACTTGACACAGCGAGAAAAAGAAAAATTGTTACTAGAATGAAACATATTAAGATTGTAAGAGTTTTACATTTAAGAGGAGGTGATATAACTTCGGTTTATTCCGTATAAATTTGGACTTAAAGAAATGACTAATAAGATTATTATTATATTATGTATACTAATTATATAATGTCAGAAAATACTGAACAATCAGTGAAAAAACTATTCAAGAAACTTTATGAAAATACATCAAGTTACACAATTAAATTTAATAAAAAACTAACCCCCGAAGATTTCTTAACATATACCACAAAATATTATAATCAAAACGAAGACCGGCGAATTATAATAGCTGTTGGTCATTTTTATTATACGCTTTCAATAGATAATATTATTAGAATAAGAAATGCTATTAGTAATAATTATATGTATAATCAAGCGGCCGGTTATACTTTCAGCGATAGTGAATTTATTGATAAAATAAGGATTAGTGCAAGTAAAATAAATATTAGGTCTTATATGCCTATTGGTGATTTTAATATTTTAAATCAGGGGCAATTTTTTAAATACTATGTCAAGGATAAATTTATATATAATTTTCTTAACATGCGTAGGTATGGAATACACCTGAAATATGATAAAAATGATCTAATTGATAATTGTTTGATAGAAGCCCTCGAAGCCACGGATATTATATATCAACATGAATTAGATACTTTGAAACGTTCTGTAAAATGCAGATCAGTACCATTAAAATGTATCAAAAAATTCGCAATTGATTATAATTTATATATTGAAATTAAATCAGTTAATATTCTAAATCCTAAACTTGATAAAGTTATTAAGTATGGCGATAAAGAGAGCAAGCGACAAATAAAATTAGGTCTAATTGATGAACACTATTTTATACATGAAAAAATAAATATAACTAATTATTCTTTAAAAAATTATAGTAATCTTAAAGATAGGAAAAAATGGAATGAATTTGAATCAAAAAATGATAGAAATAAAAAAAAAATGATAGATTCTGTAAAGATGTTTAAAGTGTTACTAAAAAATAAAGAAAAAATGTTAAAAGATATACTTTTGACCGATGATATATATAAAACTCAATACTTTGACAAGGTAGAAAAAATTAAAGATCTTGGTTACGAATTCAAATGTGTAAAACCTGTTGAAAAACGTAAAAGCAATAAAACAAAAGGTAAGAAGCCTATTGTATTTTTTGACTGCGAAACATGCACAGAAGGAGAAGCGCACGAATTATATTTAATATGCGCGGTTTTTTATGATGGAAATGGAAAACTTACAAGACAAGGAATATATAATAGTCCTAGTTCTTTTATTAATGATATTAAAATTGATTCAGTTGTAATCGCTCATAATCTCGGTTATGATTTTAGGTTTATTGTATCAGCAAAAGAATTAACAGTTTTTAATATTATTGATAAAGGTAACAAAATAATGAAAGTTGATTGTATAAATAATCACACAAAGATTAAACTATTTTTTAAAGATAGTGCATTTTTAATTACTGCTAAATTATCTGATTTTCCCAAGATGTTTGATGTAAAAGGAGAAAAAGAAATTATACCTTACGGTTGTTATACTTCCAAGACAATAAAATTAAACGATCTAAAAATAAAAGAAGCTATTGAACAGATTAAAAAAGAAAAAAGTATGTTATCAGAATCGACTATTAATGAACTTATTGAACAATTCAAGTTAAATATTAAAGAAAAAAAACTTCAAAGTAAAAGAAAAGGTTATTTTTATCATATGAAATATTCCGAATTCTACTGTATGCGGGATTGTGAAATATTAGCACAGGGATATTATAAATTTAGACGATGGATGATTGAAATAACGGAATTAGATATAAATGACTATATATCTATTCCTTCTATTGCTGATAACTATCTTATAAATAATGGTTGTTATGATGATGTATATGAAGTTAGTAGCCATGTTAGGGAATTTATACAAAGTTCTATAGTTGGCGGCCGATGTATGACAAATTCAAATAAAAAATATCATATAAAGGAAAGATTACAAGATTTTGATGCATGTTCTTTATATCCTTCTGCTTGTTATCGTATGCCAGGCTTTTTAAAAGGTATGCCTAAATTAATAGATCAAGATATGACTTATGAAGATATTAAAAAATTCGACGGTTATTTTGTAGAAGTAAAA
>Ga0181347_1000573_pt1 | contig 12283 bp, 11 predicted proteins | sample Su13VDMM110SN_FD_130102 | JGI IMG/M metagenome (GOLD analysis project Ga0181347, IMG submission 130102) | Freshwater viral communities from Lake Michigan, USA - Su13.VD.MM110.S.N | ecosystem: Environmental > Aquatic > Freshwater > Lake | place: USA: Michigan | collected 2013-07-16
GCTTGCGCACCACGAGCCATATTAATCATTTCCGGCAATGTCATGGTTGCCGGTGGTTTAGCACTTAAAGAGATGTCTGGTTTTATATTAATTGCCATGATTAGTCTTTTCTTTAAAAATTAGCCTGGACTGATTGTTGGTAATCTAGCGCCACCAAAATTACCAAAATCTTGATTCATTGATGAATAATTGCCATAGCCACCTGGCGGTGTAACTGCTGGGCTTTGAGGTTTCATAAACGAACTTAGCATTGCAAGATTTCCCACTCCTCCAAGAGCCCCGCCGTATGCATTTGCTGCGCCAACAGTTCCAGCGGCATTTGCAGCAGCTTGACCTGTTATTAATCCAGTTTGGCCGGCTGCAAAACCTTGTCCAGCATTAACCCCAGTATTTACAGCGCCTTGTCCCATGCCAGCAATATTAGCCAGGGTGTTATAAATATTGCCACGCTCAGTCTGAAAACGGTTAAATGCGTTGCCGTACTCGGTAGACGCAAGGTTTTGGCCATAGTCCGTAAGGGCGCGCATCGTATTACCGCTAATTGCACCACCGCCCACATTGGCTAAACGCTCGGTAGCCTGAGTTCCAAGGCGCTGCCGAAATGCCATGCTGGGGTCTAAATATTGTGCAAATTGGTCTGGTCCAAACTGAGAAGTTAAAAACGGTTTCATCCGCTCAATATCTTTAAGGGCGGTGTAACCTGTTTCGCGGTATGGGGCTAAATCCTCTCTGCCAATGTCATACATAGCGCGCTCTTGTGCCATTGCTCGATCTGCGGCATCAGCTTGAGTTCGTGCTGCGCTTTTGGCTCCCTGTGCAGCCATATAGCCGCTGCCAACTGTGGCAACGGCGGCAATAGTACCGGTAACTGGATCAGGCATTATTAAACTCCCTTACATAATCTTCATAAGTCTCGCCATAAAGTTTGGCAACATACTCAGCAGCATTGGCTGCCTCATCAAATCCGTGGACTAGGCGCACTACTTCCAATATTAAGTCATAGTACGCAGCCCGCCACATATAGGCCTTGTGTAATTGTTCTCTATTATCTTCCAATTTGTTTGCACCAATCCACTTCAAAACAAGAATACTTACTAGTGGCAGTAAATTGTGGGAATAAGTTTGAAAAAAATGGTTTTGGGGTAACTCCACCATAACCTGATAAATTACTTTTTCTTTCTGTTTTGGCTCAACAGGGTCGTTATCGCGCCAATCGTCCAGCCCTTGGATAACATTAAAGAAGTCCAAAAGCCACCGCTGCGCAGTCGGCGGTAAATTAAGAGGGGCTAATAATTGTTCGTTCATGGGTTGTAGTAGGGGATTCTTTTAGACTCGCCGTTAACGGTAACCTCAATAAATCCCACGGGATTAGCTGGTAAGGTTGCCGATCCAGCCGTAGCCGTTGTGGCGCTAGAGAAGTTCAACAGATTAAGCAAAAACAACTGCCAGGCGCGGGTTGGCCGTCCAGTATCATCAATTAATGGGCTTGTTGGCAGCCTTTGGTTTTGCGGTGTAGACATTAGTTTTCTCCAGCCTCTGCCTTTAAGTTTGCAGAAATAATGACTGCCTTAACGGGGTCAGAGATAGATACCTCAAAAACCTTATCACGGGAAAATCCTAACCGCCGCCAAATAGCACGATTTAAGTATTTTCCCTGTTTTCCGATGGTTGTCCAATATTCATTCGACCATGTAGAGCCGCCGTCATTAGACCAGCGCAACATAGCCTGGGGGTCATCCCCTTGGCCGGTTGATACGCCAACGCCAGGCTGGAACTGTATCTGCAACTCATGGAAATACTGGCGTTGCAGGTCGGTTGTAATGTGTGGGGCTCTGCGAATGCGGCGGATTGTTTGGCCGTCATCGGTGTAAAAATTACGCCCTAATTGATAAATCTTGCCATTTTCATAATCTCCAACCAACACTTGTTGGTTAAAGAATGCGCAGCAATTACCGCGGTGGCGCTCAAATTCGTTTTGGTTATTACGGTACAACCACTTATGCCATAGGCCGGTGGTGTTGTCATATGCCCAAGTTAAGCCGTTAGTTCCAATCGAGGGAAAGGTCACCACATAGACTTCATGGCCCTCTAACTGGTAAGTCCATGCCAAAGCATTGGACACATTCTGATTAACTAAGGTTGTTTCTACGGCATGAGTCGATATTCTTTCAGGAAAATACCCATTCATGCGGACTACCATAGCCTCGCCGCGATTGTTCTTTGAGACATACGCAAACGAGTTACCCATCCTAGACATAGAGTATTGCGCTGCAATACCTTGCTGGGTGGATGTGCCAGGTATCCGAGTAAAGGGAAAAGGCACCGCGCCCGAATTAATCCAGACTTCGGAGGACATCTCGCCTAATAAATAGACTTCGCGGCGGTCCACAATAATAGACACCAAGTCATCGGGTGAGCCATCCTTACTAGAAAAGGATAATGGGTCAGTAATTGGGCTTAGTAAGTCTGAGGCAGCAAACAGTTGCGAATCCGGTTTGTTGTAAACAAAGTAATTGTCGGTAATATCAACTGTTCCGCCACCCTCAAAAGGACCGTCAGTTGCAGGCAATACAGTCCAATTCATGGCAAATATAGTCGTGCTGCTGACTGTCTGGGATGCGCTCACCGTGTAAGTTCCCACGCCTCCAGAGCCTGTGCCAAAAGCCTTAATAATCGTGCCATCGGTTACCCCAGTACCCTCAATGGTTTGGCCAATTTTAAGAGTACCGCTAGTCACCGCAGAGACAGTAAGAGTTGTACCAGATATTGCGCCAGTAACAATTGCGGGCGAGGCAACCGAATTAATGGTGGTTGACGCAACGGTTTGGGAGTTGCTAACTGTATAAGTTCCCGTCCCGCCAGTTCCAGTTCCGAGCGCAGTAATAACGGTATTTTGCGAAACGCCTTGTCCAAAAATAGCCTGGCCAACCGCAATTGTTCCGCTCAAAACCGAGGTAACTGTTAAGGTGGTAGCTGCTATTGATCCCGTAAAAGTCGCTGCAGAGGGATTAGAGATAAACCAGCAATAGCGGTAAGTCTCATCCACAATGTAGACATTCACGCCGTTATCAACAATCCCAACCAAGCCGGTGGAGGTGTTCATTTGGCCAATCATTTTGGGCGTGTAATCGGATTGCATCACATAGACAAAATCCCCGCAGACAGTCACCACCTGAGTGCCGCCAGACAGAGTACGAATACCTCGCACTTCCTCTTGGTTTGGCAAAATAGCAACCGTCTCAAGTCCTGGCGTTGGATACAGCGCCATAATGCCGCGGTCACCTTGAGGCTTCGTGGGGTCTATTTCTGGGAAAAAATTAATACATTCTTGGGCATCCTGATAAATAGAGGGTGCCTCATATGCTGCGCCAACGAATCCAAAATCAGGCATTAAAAGCCTCCGGTCAGAATCCAGCCAGCATCTGCTCTCTTACCGACAATCAACGAATCTTCAAATCTAGCCACCTGCATTGGTTTCATGTTGTTGCGCTTAATGGTTGCCTTAGCATGGCTTGCAAAGCCATTGATCATCTGTATTTGCGTTGGGCTGGCTTTGCCATACATCGGCATCAAACGCTCTGCTAAACACCATCTGAGGGCCATTAAATAGCCTTGTGGAATGACTATCTCATCATTAATGGTGGTAAAGCGCTGAAACAAGGTATCGGCAAAAATGTGCATCTCGCCTTGGGATGGATTAGGCCATACAAAAATGGTTCCCAACGCCTCGCTTGGCTGGTAATACAAAGCGCGTGGCCATGGACCGTTTAAAGTCTTTAAACCAATCATTTCATAGTTTTCTAAGTTAAGAATGGTTATTGGGTAATCAAGTCCGCCGTTTACAACAGGCTGGCTATTAGAGTTAGTGTTTACCCTTACAAAAGCAGAATTAATTGACAGAGGGCGTTCGTAATACGCACTAATCGTAGTGCTGCTAACAGTCTGTGAGATGCTTACAGTATAAGTTCCGCTGGAATTAACATTGCCTCCCGCGCCAGAACCAAAGCGCGTAATCTTGGTGCCAGCAGATACACCGGAGCCAGTTAAGGTCATTCCCAACGCTATTGCGCCAGCTGCTACATTGGTAACGGTCAAGGTTGTGCCGCTGATTGATCCAGTAATGGTGCCGCCAATTTGGCCACCAGCGCCAATAGTGTATTGGGTTTGGCCAGAGGTAAGTGTAAATATAATTTCGGTCTTGTAAAAGACCATCATTTGCTCATTGGACCATTGGTCGCACATATCATTGAGCATATCAAACGCGTCTTGCGAATCCGCAGGCGCGGGAGTCTCACCAGCCTCCAGAGCCCCAATATCTTTAAGGGCGCGAGAGATGATGTCGATTGGTTGTGTCATATCGTCACCTTAAATGTGTCCACGGCCCAGGGCGGTTTAGTTGTTACTGCTGAACTAAGCGCATCCAGTTGCTCTTGTAATCTGTATTTTATAAGATGTTTGCCTTCTTGGGTAGCATCTAAATCAATCCAATGCAAAACCTGGTGTTCGGTTGTATCGTTATCTACCGTGTGCGGAGTAATCATTTTCCAATTACCCTCAGTTTCAACAGAATTTTGTTCATCTGTTGCTTTGCACCAATATTTAACTGATTTTAACTCCCCGTCAACAATCACGGTTTCCAATACTTTCCATTGGTAATTGGTCATTTCAATCCCATTTTTTCACGAATCTTGGTCGCGGATATATTAGTTACTGATTTGTCAAAAGTTTCTTGTTCTATCTTGTAACCTACATCGCGCCCGTAGGTAATGTTAGTAATATTGGGCACAACTTGTATTTCGTACTGACCTTGAAACAGAGGGTCTAAATCACGCTTAATGTTGGTTTTTACTTGCTCAATGGCAAATGGGTTACTGCCTTGCCAACCCTGACAATCACGGATTTGGATAACAACTTGACCTGTCTTAGCAATGGCTCGTTCAAATAAGGCTCTGTGTCCTTTGTGCCACGGCTGCCATCTACCCAACATCTGTACTGTTTCAGACTGCCAATTAAAGGTAGGTCTGCGTCTGTCCTCAATAATGTGATTACCAATAAACTCGGCCCACTTCTCGCAGTTCTGTTCTGTAACTCGGAAGTCATAGACTGTTGGTGGGATAAAGGCTTTGTTGGTATCTTCATACCGACCAGCATCAATGGTATCCATCCAGATAGTCCAATCAGCTTTGAAGTTATTACGCATCTCTACAAGGGGTGCTACAAAGTCACAGATTACATAATCACCACCAGCTTCTAGAGCAAACTGGGCCATGCGCAGAGATTGGCGGATTCTGCCTTCATTAGAGAAGTCCCAATCGTTGTATTTCTTGCGAACTTCGTCAGCGTTAAACCAGTTAACCTGTGCGTTAAAGCCAGTAAAGGTTTCGCCATAATCAGCTTTAGTGCCGTTTGTTTCTAAATACTTTTTAAGGGCTTGGGCTAAATAAGTCTTACCAGCGCCAGGTAAACCCATAATCAGTATTTTCTTCATAAGAGAGCATCCAATTCATCGTGAGTAGTACAGGCATCAATGGCTGCTTGCTTGGGTGCAACAGCATCTTTAGCAGCTTGTAGTGCTACTGGGTCATAAGTAGATGGGTCTGCTGCTTGCTGTCTAAAAAGCATATTAAACGCCATCGCAGCATTTTGTTTCATGCTTTCTTTGCGGTCAGCTACAGCAACATCAAATGTGCCATAAACGATTTCTACAGGGTCTTTGGTTAAATCAAAAGTATGACCCGTATAGCCCTGACGATGTTGGATGATGCTAGGTCTTATCTCAATGGCATTTTTCCAGCCTGGTCTGCTGTCTGGTGGCGTATCCCAGCAGTCTTTAACTTCGCCGTTTTCAATGCGAACATATAAACTCATTTTACTCCCCTAATATTTTGGTTAAATTCACCAGTTACTTTGGCCAATGGGGTATCCCAATCGCCAAATTTCTCTTGCCTAAACAACCGAACATTACGATACCAAATGCTAGATTCTTTGCCGTCTGCCCACAGGTAATAAGGTAACACAGGACTAATAATCCATGTCTCTTTACCCATTGCTGCTGCTAGGTGTGCAACAGAGGTGCAAGAACTAATGACCTTATCCACACTCTCAATGACCGCCTTAGTATGTAACCAAGTATCTAAACAAGGTTTTTGCACATGGTCTGGAATGTTATCTATACCCACATCGCGTTGCAGACTAACCAACTCTGCCGGTATTGTAAACAAAGGTGCTGGGTCAAATACCCGATTATGCTCATGCTCAAATCGTGGGTTGCCTTGCCACCGCAGTCCAATCTTGCCGTTGGGTTTAATTGACTTGCAAGGGATATAAGGGGCATTATTGACTGTCAAGAAACTAAGATAGCCTGACATTCCTAATACATGGTAGTCATGGTACACACCGCCAGCAGCCATAGATTCGACTACCGCAGATACTCCATCGACTAACATCATTAGACCAGCCAACTCAGGCATACAAGAAACCACACAGACACCGCCACGACTGACAATCTCTCTTGCCCATCTAGCAGCGTGTATTTGGTCACCTCGACCACCTTCCAATACTAATAAGACAACTTCACCATTTAAAGGTCTGCCATCGTATCTTGGCATTGAAGAAGGCTTGGGATTGCCAAAGACATTTTCATTACGACCCCTATCCAGTAACTCAAAACCTTCTTTTAGGTTGCCATGTCTTAGTGAGTACCAACCACGATTAAAAGCTGCTCGATCATCATGTGGCCTTGTTTCTAAAAGAATTCTGCACATTGATTCAGCAGCCTCAAACTCACCACGCACAGCTGCTTCTACTTGGAAATCTAATATGTCTTTTTTAGGTTCTGTTTCACCCCTCCAAAACTTAGGGGCATAAAATCGGTATTCAAACTCACCCAATACTTCTTTAGCGGATGTGCCTGTGTTTTTTAGTTCAGGTTTGATATCATGTAGTCCCGCAATACCCCAAGCGTTTTCGTCATCCTCGGCTACAGACTTGCCATCAATGTTGTTGAAATTGTGGGCAAAAGGTTGTAGATTCCAAAAGGCTTCTATCTTAGTAATAACCGCCTGTGGGTCAGACATTAACTCATCGTACTCAACAAATAATATGTTTTCAGGATGTTGTGTATATCCTTCGTGTAGGGCAGCGTAAGAACTTTTAAGGTGTCCTATTAGGTGTCCATTACAGAACTCGGCAAGATTATTAGGTTTAGCAATCTTAGCGAAAGATGCTGCACAAGTAGCTACATCTCTGACAGTAGCTACAATTTTTATTGGTGAGCTAAGAACTTCACCCATTGTCTTTTGAATCTGTGGTGTTACCCATCCCCTAGACTTGTCGACTGTAATCTTGCCATCCTTACGCACAGGAATTAACTTCCTAAGTGTTTCGTAAAGATGTTCTTTAGTTTGCTTCTGACCCTTAGTTGATGGGTTGTTTTCCCATGTCTGTACAACAGCACCAAATATATCAATAAGTCCTGATGTCGGAGTTACATGAATGTCGTTTCTTTGATTTAGCAACGCAGCTAAAACAGTAGAGCCAGAGCGAGGAAGTCCTGATAGAAAGTACATCATGATCGTGTAGCTATACTCGTTGAAGCATCAGTACTTACTTTTATCCAAGAAGATAACGCACCAACTTGTACTGGACTAGAAAAAGGAACAGCATTGCCTAAACCTAAGACACCATAATTATTATATCCCCAAGACCATAAAGTGCCATCGGTTTTTATGCAAAGACTTGTTCTTTTGCCAGCGGTAGGAATTAACCAATTAGTTAAAGAACCAATTTGTTTAGGAGATGAATAATTTGTTGTATTTCCTAGACCTAATTGACCATTCTGATTTCTACCCCAAGACCACAATGTTCCATCTGTTTTAGTACATAAAGCACTAACCCATCCAGCGGTTGGTGTATCCCAAGTTGTTAAAGAGCCAATTTGTTTAGGAGATGAATAATTTGTTGTATTTCCTAGACCTAATTGACCAAAATTATTTCTACCCCATGTCCATAAAGTGCCATCGGTTTTAGTACACAAAACAAAACCATTATTAGTTTCATTGCCTGCGGTTGGTTTTTTCCAAGTCGTTAAAGCACCAATCTGTACAGGAGATGAATAGTTTGTAGTGTTTCCTAAACCTAATCGACCATAACTATTATTACCCCATGCAAAAAGTTTGCCATTGTTAATAGCAACCATCATTTCACCACCACAATTAATTTCTGTCCAATTAGTTAAAGCACCGACTTGAACTGGAGAGGAACGATTTGTAGTGTTTCCTAAACCTAGTTGACCTACATTATTTTTTCCCCATGTCCATAAAGTTCCGTCTGTTTTAATACACGCAGACCCATAAGTGCCACCACTTGGTTTGTCCCAATTAGTTAAAGCACCTATTTGTACTGGGGAAGAACGATTAACTACATCGCCTAAACCTAATTGACCATTGGAGTTGTAACCCCAAGACCATAAAGTGCCGTCGGATTTAGTAGCTATACAACAAAAACTTGATGTATTTGGTGTAGCCCAAGTTGTTAAAGCACCAATCTGTACAGGAGATGAACGATCAGTTGCTGTTCCATCGCCTAATGCACCTCCATAATTTGAACCCCAACTAAACAACTTACCATATAAAGCCATTACTGTGCCTGTATTAGCAGAGTTAGCAGATGTTGCACCAATACCATTGGTAGCTGTTACAACGCAACGCAGCGTAGAACCAATGTCAGCAGAAACAATTAAATAAGTGCTAGATGTTGCACCACCAATGTTACTAGTACCTCGTTGCCATTGGAATGTAAAGCTGGCTGGATCGTTATCCCATGTACCTGTAGTAGAGGTTAATGTTTGACCCTCTTGTGCTGTTCCTGAAATAACTGGGACTGTTAAACTTACTGGAGCAGCAGTTGGCGATTGTTTTGTACAAAACACTGCACTTGACGCTGCTGGGTTTTGCCAAGTTGTTGATGAACCAATTTGAACTGGTGATGACCTATTAACAGTATCTCCCTGTCCAAGTTGACCTAAATTATTTCTACCCCAAGTCCAAAGTTCACCAGTGGTTTTAACGGCTGCCATTTGGTAAGTTCCACACCTTGCCTCTGACCAAGTAGTTAATGCGCCAACTTGTTTGGGTGAAGAATAATTTGTAGTGTTTCCTAAGCCTAATTGACCATAAACATTTCTGCCCCAAGTCCACAATGTGCCATCTGTTTTAACACAGCCAGAAAAATTAGTACCACCTGTTGGTTTTGACCAATTTGTTAAAGCCCCTACTTGAACTGGTGAAGAACGGCTAGTAATATCTCCTAAACCTAATTGACCAAAATTATTTCTGCCCCATGTCCATAGCGTTCCGTCAGTTTTGACACATAAAGAATGAATTCTCCCTACCGATGGATTAGCCCAAGTTGTCAATGCACCAACTTGAACAGGGGAAGAACGAACAGTTGTTGTTCCGTCACCGACTTGTCCAAAATAATTGCCACCCCAAGCAAATAGTGTTCCATTAGTTTTAACGCAAAGAACAGTATAAAAAGTTGATTGACTTAATTTTGACCAATTTGTTAATGAACCAACTTGTACAGGAGAACTTAAAGAAGTTTGATTACCTTGTGCTGTAGTACCATAATAACTTTCGCCCCAAGACCAAAGAGTTCCGTCTGTTTTAATACATAAAGAAGCATTAACACCAGTAACAGTTGGTTTGCCCCAAGTAGCTAATGAGCCTACTTGTACTGGAGATGAACGGCTAGTAGTATTTCCTGTGCCTAAAACACCACTAACACCATTTCCCCATGCCCATAGAGTGCCATCTGTTTTATTACAAAGTGTAGAATTGTTATAACTTATAGACGGATACGCCCAATCAATTAACGCCCCTACTTGTTTTGGGGAAGAATAATTTGTAATGTTGCCAAGACCTAACCCACCAAAACCATTATAACCCCAGCTAAACAGAATACTACCGCTAACACCACCAGCAGCTTTAGCAAATAAAAAATTACGAGAACCAAACATTATCGGATCACTTACGAAAGGTTTTGGATAGCACTACCATACCAAGTAGAACCAACCGCTATAAAACTAATAATGTCTACTGCCGATGCTGTGGCTGTAATTGTAGGAGCAGTACCGCCAGACCATTTAACACCTGTAAAGGTTGCTGTGGTCATGCCTGTAGCTGCCTGAGTAAGTCTTAAGATAAATGATGTACCAGCAGTCGCAGTAGGCATCGTAAAAGTACAAGGAGTTGATGCAGTTAATGTAGCGGTCTGTACCGTGCCTGTAGTAATAACAAAGGTATGCGATGCACCGACTGTACCAATGGCTACGACTGTTTCTGTATAGCCTGTAATAGTTGGCGTTGTTAATGTGGCCGATCCAGTAAAACTGGTTGCGGTTAAAACTCCTGTTGATGGATTAAATTGCAGTTTAGTTGATGAGACATTGGCCGTTGTAATGTTACCTGTTGTTGCGCTGGTAAATGCTAGGTAACGGGTTGCATTAGTGGTTGTGTCATCCGCAATAGCCAAGCCATTTTCATTGGCTTGCCAGGTTGGGGCAGATGCGCCATTAGAAGTTAAAACATATCCACTAGTCCCAGTTGATCCGGCAAGAGCCAAGGTGCTAGAGATGTCAATGGTTGTAACTTTTGCTGATGTTGCAGTTGTAGCGCCAATCGTCATGTTGTTTATTGTTCCAACACTTGTTGGTGCAATTTCTAAAGACCCTGAACCAGTAGGTTTTATGTGGACATGACCAGTACCTGTAGGACTAATGTCAATTTGTGCGTTTGTACCGTTTAAATTAGTAGAAACATTGACCGACAGATTATCACCACCACCCGCCCCTACGCTTAATTGTGTAGTACCGGCAGAGTTTTTAAGGGCTAAACCGCCTGAATTGGTAGCTTGAACAGTAGGCGTTGTTACACTTGTAGAGCCAGATAATGTAGTAAAAGCGCCAGTATTAGCGGTTGTATTACCAATAGTTGGTGGCGCGGATAAGTCTAGCGTACCACCCAAAGTAACTGTTCCAGAGCCGGTAATTGGACCGCCTGTCAGGGTTAATCCGTTGACCGTGCCTGCAGTACCGACTGAGGTTACGCCTCCAGACGGTGTTGCGTATGTGGGTACTCCACCGGCTATCGTTAACACCTGGCCGTTAGTCCCAGCAGCCAAAAATACCGTTGTGCCTGCGCCACTTTGATAGGGAATAGAGTTGGCTGCACCAGCTGCAATATTTGTTGCTGTAGTAGCTGTTGTGGCCGAGGTTGCACTTGTTGCAGTTGCTGCGTTACCACTAATTGAGCCAGTAATTGTGCTGCTGACCGTTAACGCAGATAGCGTCCCAACCGCGGTAATGCCGGTATACGACCCTGAAATACGGGCAGAATCAACTGTGCCGCTTGTAATTTGGCTACCTGCAATGGCAATGTTTGTATTGCTTGCACTTGTAATTTGGCCTTGGGCATTTACTATAATCGTTGGAACTGCACTAGCCGATCCATAGGTTGCTGCAGAAACGCCAGTATTAGTAATGCTAAAAGTATTGGCTGCTAAAGATAATCCTGTGCCAGCATAGTAAGTTCCAGCAACGCTAAAGTTTGACCATGTAATTGCCGTTACACCAAGAGTTCCCCCAGGCTGTACTGGGCAATAAAAAGCCGCACCAGCTTGACCGCCAGACTCTACAAACACCATTGCCGACACTAACTCATCCCAAATATCTGCGTCAGGTGAGCGCGTCCAAGGGGTGCCAACAATATAAATGCCATTATTTGCTTGGGTACTTTGGTCCTTAACCAACACTCGATCACCAGGAATGACTGACACGGTGTCAATAGTCTGCGCACCAGACAAAGTAATGTTTGTTGTGGTGGCCGCGCTTACGGGTTGTTTCCATGAAATACCAACAATGGCTGCATCAACATAAGTTTTGTTACATAAATCTAAGTTGCCAATTGGTTGATTGGTCATCGTTGCGGTTGTAAACGCCGCAGTTGACGGGGTTGTAGCCCCAATGGTAGTGCTATTAATCGTGCTGTTGGTAATGCTTACCCCATCCAAACTAGGGTTTGCAGGAGCATAAAACGGTGTCCCAGCAGGTCCAATTAAGTTGATGCAATCATATGGCGGTAAGGGCTCAAAAGTCCCTTGGACCGGCACTATATTGGTTGTTATAGTCTTTGCGGTGGAATTGGACATGGTAAATCCCTTATTCGTTGGCCACTAATGTCAAATAAAGCGCGTTTGTGCCTGACGAAATAGCTTTAATAAAAAA
>Ga0181347_1000584_pt1 | contig 12151 bp, 17 predicted proteins | sample Su13VDMM110SN_FD_130102 | JGI IMG/M metagenome (GOLD analysis project Ga0181347, IMG submission 130102) | Freshwater viral communities from Lake Michigan, USA - Su13.VD.MM110.S.N | ecosystem: Environmental > Aquatic > Freshwater > Lake | place: USA: Michigan | collected 2013-07-16
GCAGGCACCCGACATAATCATGCTCATGTTGGGGTATTTGTGCTTGTGGCCTATGATCAGCGTGTTGCCTGGCACCACCCGCTCCCGGATGCAAATCCCCGGCCCAAAATGATACTGAATAGGGCATTCCACCTGCGGCAGCGTCAACATAAACGCCTCGACCTGTTCTAAGTCGATTTCATGCGGCGCTAGTTGCGCGTCCTCAATGACGGAGACGGCCTCAGTCATAGCCGCCTTCCATCTCGACTTCTTCCCACGATTTGCAGACCCTCGCCGCCGCGCAGGCAAACTCGTGCTCTTCGCAATAGCCTCGGACCCCGCCCGCCTCGTCGTATGGCGTCACCGGGATGGCTTCGAGCATCTCCTGCGTATCCTCGCAGGCCTTCCAGTATTCGCAATTCCCGCACATGCGGCGCCGGGCCTCGGCCTCTTCAATGCCCCATGCCTTGCCCATTTTGGCATAGAATGGCTTGTTTGATCCTTTGGCCAGGCTGGGCGCTTCCGGCCCATAGCCCCACTCTTCCACGGCCATTTCCCGGTTCAGCTTGTTCTGGCGCGGGGTCAGTTCTACTTGAGGCAGGCCGCCCAACTCGCCTAAACGCTTGGCGAAGTCTTCAAACATCAGGAAATCTCCCGCCCGCTCACACGCATGGTTAGCGAAGTTGCCGCCCCTGCGATAGTGGAGATAAACCCGCCCGCCTCGAGAACCTGTCCAACCAGCTCCGGGCATAGATACGTCTCGTCCGGAACGATGGTCCGGTTGTCGATGATCAGGTTAGACGCGCCGGCCGACCCGCTGACTGTGACGAGGTTAACCGACAGAGTGACGTTGCTGGCTGACGTGTTTGTCACCGTCGCCTTGTCAATGATGGCGCGGACGTTCGTCGCCGTGTATTGCGACGTCTGGGCGTTTTCCAATTGCTTTGGCGGGACCAGAACCCTTGCTGTTACGGCCATGCGTCAGTCTCCAATATTGTCCGTTACAGTCACAATGACGCTTGGGATGGCAGGAACCGGCGCCGCAGCGGTAAAGCGTTTGATCTCCACCCCCGTATCATTCACCGCCCATCGGTATTCAATGTAATCCCCAGCCTTGAGTTTGAACACGTAATTCCATGCCGCAACCTGCTCGGAATTGTTACCCTCAACCCTTATCCGGGTTGCGCTTTCGGCAACATCTGACCCATTTTTCCTGTACCACAGGTAAAACAGCCCCTTGCCACCCGTGGTCTTGTCAATCTGGATTGAGTGCTGAAAGTCGTAAACCCCTGCCTGGCTCACCGTGATCTGCGTCCCCGACAGGTAGACGCCAAAACTCAGATCGGTGTTGGACAGGCTCACCGTGTAAGCCGTGTTGATCACAGCAGCGTTCTGCGTGTTGGTATCGTAGAACGTCCCGTAAACCCTGCGCGGCGCTGGTATGATTGGCGGGGCAAGGGCCAGCCCCTGTACGGTGTCAGACATGCGCGCCAACTGGTCCAGCGCCGCTTGCGCAAGTGATGTGGCCGTGTCGGCTTGCACCACTCGCTGGCCCAGTTCATTGGCAATGGCAGTCAGCACTTCGGCTCGATCCTGCGCCGCACCTAGCGCTAGCGTATTGGCCTCAATTGCCTCATTCAAAGTTGCAATGTCGGCCGGCGTCAGCTCGCCCGCGACCCGAAACAGCCGTTCAATGGCGCGGATGGCTTCCGGATCGTTGCCGACGAAGGCGGCAATCTGGTTCCGGGTCAGGGCTTTGGGGTCCGCCATTACCAGGCCAGCGGCTCTAGCCGCGCCTCCAGCCGTGCGAAACTCAGGAAGGCGTCAGACGTCCCGCTAAAGCGTTGCAGCCGCCAATTGCGGAACGCCCCTTGCTGCATCCACACCAGCCGCTTGGATCGATCTCCAATCTTGCCGGCGCGGATGAATTTGGGCTGGCTGTAAGTCACGCCATCCTGGCTGTAGGACGTCGAGATTTGTGGATCTGCACCAAGCGCCACGCGGCCGGTCAGGGCCACGAGCTCAAGATCATGCACCACGACGCCCCGGCTTTCGTTGTAAACGATCTGCGTTTGGAAGTTCCAGCCGACCGTCTGACCCCAATGCGTCGCGATATTGTCCACGAGATAGCCGAACGATGCGGACTGCGTGTCGGCCGTGTTCCATCGGTTATAGGCATAGACAAGCTTGCTGGAACGATACTCGCCCACCCCGTCAAGGCTGGATGAAAGGCAATACCAGACCGGCTGTTGCGCCCCGGCGCTGCTGGCCCCGTCATAGACAAGGCACTTGTCTGGCAGGTGGATCAGAAGCTGGCGATGGTCGCGATCCGTGCGGGTTTCCATGAAAGATGCCGCAAGTTGCGCCTCGGTGTAGCCCGACAGGACAATATCGATCTCGCGCGTGCTGATCTTCTGCGAATTGCCATTCACGCCCAGCCAGACCGCAATCCCTTCTCCCATTCCCCCGCCAATAAACGCGATCTGGTCAAGGTATGCGCAGTTTGCGTTAACGCCGACACTCCCCCGCGTGATCTGGGCGCCCGCGATGCGTTCGAACGGAAAGCCCGTGGTCCCGACGTTTTGAAACACCTCGACCGTGTGGCGGTTGACCGCGTAAATCTCGTTGCGGAGCTTGATCAAGCCGACAACCGGGTCCGGGTCGATCTCGCTGGACCCGTACTTGAGAGGATCAACGGCAAACGGGTTATTCAGGTCCGTGATGACGAGGAACTCCCCGTCAGTCGTCATGAAATACCCGTCGACCCACACAACATCCACCACGGTCCCCAAATCCGGGTCGGTGTTCTGCGCCAGCGTGGTCCCGTCATAGAGATAGAGCGAGCCATTGGCCGCGATTGCAAGGTAATCAAAACTGTAGACCATGATGGCGCGGTCAGTGCCGGGGATTGTGCCGATTGTGGTGACTGCGCCGAACTCGCTGATGCTGACTAGGCTGGTTCCCATCACGCGGTACAGAACGTTATTCCACTCGATGCCGCCGCGATCCAGGCCCGGCCCCGTGCCGTTGCTCACGATCCCGTCTGCCGGCCGCAGATAGCCGTTGCTGATGCCCTGTTGCTGAACCACAGGGACCATGTTCAGCGGATAGGCGACGCGGAAATCTGCGTTTCCGTCGCTGTAGGCCCCTGAGAGGATCGGGATTTGCATCAGGTCGTCATTGCCTGCAGGCCAGCATCATTGATGGCGGAATTGAAGTAAGCCGCGCGTCGGATGTACGCAAAAACGTTTAGTGAACCAGTCGCCGACGCGCCGAAGCGAATATTGGTTGGAGTTGCGGGAGCCGCCAGCGTGCTGTCCTGCGCGCCAAGAACACCTTTAGCAGCTCCGCGCGCGTCGTTTACTGCAACCCGCATTGCCGCCCGCGCTGGCGTGTTCAGGGGAAACGATCCAACTATGTAAGACGCGCCAACCTCTGCCCCCGCCACAACCACCTGCGCATAAAAATCCGTGAGCGCAGCAAAGCCGACAAGCTGAGAACTTTCGTTGTTTGTGGCGTCAATCTGCAAAAATCGAGAGGAGGCGCCGATATCAACAGGTTGGTCAAACTCAACGAACTGGCTTAGCGGATACGTCACGCCAGGGCTTGAAACCCCGAGAACGTCAGCCGCTCGCGCCACACTGGTCCCGGCCGTTGGTATCCAGCTTGACGCAAACCCTCCCGCCTCAAGCTGAACATTAGTGACAGCGCCGCTGATTGTAAGCGTCAGTGTTCCCGCCGTTGGAGTGAAGGTCAGCGCAACGCGATTGGCGGCGCCCGTTCCGACCAATGGCCCGGCGGTTGACACTCCTGTGAGTGTTATGGTCCCCGTTCCACGCAAGCTCAGCGTATGAGCGACGGCCGCAACAGTGACGTTCTGAGTAACGCCGACAGCAGAGTTGAGAAACAGGTTAGTCCGTGCATCTTCAATCAACACGCCACGGTTGGTGCGGCGGACTTCGCCGGACGCAAACTGGATAATGTTACCCGCAAGGTCTTCCGCCGTCCCGACGCTGGCCCGTGCGAATGACCATCCGGGTGTGTTTGATACCGCGCCGACATCCGCGCCCGCAAACAGCGCGCGATTGGTTGCAAAATCCCAATAATGCAAAGGCTGGATGCCGCCCAGCGCCGCCGTGGCTTGAGCAAGAAGCGGGGCGCCGGTGTCAAATCGGGACCTGTCGCGGCTGCGATGCACCCTAGAACCCCTCGCCAGGAATGACATGCAGGGACGATGTGGACGCCGCCGTGATGTAAGCAACGTGCGTGTGATCCTGCGGCTTGCTGATGCTTACCTGCGAAAGCGGCAGCAAGCAGTAATCCGCCGTCGTCGCCACTGCGTCGGACAAGCCGGTGCGCAGGTAAATGGCATTTGTCCCGCCCGTGTTCGTGACGGTCAGCGACTTGGACCCAAAGCCAGCGGCCGAAGCAGCTGACGTCGTCGTGACGCTCGCCACCACCACGCCTTGTCCATACGCCGGGGCGAATGTCTCGTTGATCATTTGGTTACCCCTTGCAGCCAGCTTTGATATTTCGGATGTTCAAGCGCCACGAGGCGCGCAAGCTGGTCCTGCGTCATCGGTATCTGCCCGATCAGCATGTTACGAAGGCTTGCGAACTCAGCCAGGATACGCGCCTTGAGCGCCGCGTGATCCTCGTCCGGATAGGCCTCAAGCAGCGCCTCGGCCGGCGGCTCGGCTGGGTTGGACAGCTCAAGCACGGGGGCGGACAGCGCTGCCTCAAGCTCTGCGATGCGTGCGCGCAAGGCGTCATTTTCAGCGGCGAGCGGGTCAACGTAGACTGGCGCGTCAACAGCATTGCCTAGCGTGCCAGACGTCACCGCGTCCCAATGCGCCTCATAAGGATCAACCGGCGCTGGCTCTGGCGCAGCTTCCAGAACAGGCTCCGGTTCCGGCTCAACCACCACCACAAGCGCCGCCAGATCATGCGCAAGGCTGATGGGATCGGCCCGCGTGCCTGCATGGGCTTGGCCCTGATAGCTGCCTGAGACAAGCCAGTAGGCGCCGTTATCCTCAACGCGGACGTTGTCCCATCCGAACAGGATTTCTTTGATTTGCTCAATCATTGCGCCATTAATCCCAAAGTTTTAAGCGCTCGCACAATATCGCTGATGCGGTAAGCGGTTGCACCGAGGTTTCCCGTGAATGTGCTTTGATCATTAACGGCCGTTCCGGCGCCAGCCGTAAAGCCAGCAGCCGTTCCGGTTGTATTCTGCTGGACAACTGGCGTGGCGTTATAAAAGCCGATTTTCTGGCCTGTGGCCGTGCCGATCTTGGTGCCGGTCGTGGTGTTGACAACGATGTTACCCGCGTCAGCAATCGTCAGGCCGCCAAATGTCGGGCTGTCAGCCGTTCCGACACCAAGCGTCGTGCGCTGATCACCGGCCGTTGCATCGTCCAGAATTGCGCGGCCAGCAGCAGTCAAGCCCGTGGTCGTGAATGTATCCACGCCGCTTGAGTACACAAGCTGGTCCGCTGCCGTGGTCACAGCCGATATGCCTGCTAGCGTGGCGTCAAGCGTCAAAGTTGGGTTGCCTGCAATGCCGTCTCCATTGGTCACCGTCAGGCCCGTCGAGCCCGTCACCGTCCTTGGTTCTGCGACCAGGCCGATGCGATACCAGCTTGAGGCAAGCGCATTGTACTTGAACCGCAGCGCGCCGGCCGCCGTGATGAACCCCGGCGATCCTGCAATGGTCGCGCCGTTCCCGGCCAGCGTCAGCGCGGTAACGATCTGCGTTGAATAAATCAGGATTTCCTGATTATCCACGAGGCTTGCAACGGGAGGGAAAGTGATCGTGCCGGTTGCATAGGTGGCCAGCGGCGACATGATCAGCCACTGGTTATTGGACGTCGATACCAGCGTTACTGTAAAGCCCGTGGCCACCGGCGCCGCGTACTGCACCACAAACTGCGCTTGACCCGTCAACGTCGGGAATGTCAGGTTTGCCTGCATGAACGCTTGCAGCGTCGTCAGGCTGGTCTTGCGCGTGTCGCTGTTGTTGGCCCGCCAAATTGGCAAGAGGTCGCCCGCCGTGAGCGTGTCAGAGGTTGAGAGTTGATTGATGTCAGTCATGGATCAGCTCTCAAAATCAAGCGTTGCATCAGGCCCGACCGTTAAACCACGATCCTCCTGCTGTAGGAACGGGTCGCCGTTAAAGCGCCAGTATTTCGTGCCCTGTCCAGCCGGGACCGCGTTCACGTCGATCAGCCTTTCCGGGATCGTCGAGCGACGGCTGAGAAGCGCCATGTAAGACGAGCGCGCCGTTGCCTTTGTATCCGGCGAGACGGTCTTGCCCATCATTGGCGCAAGGCGGACTGCAAGGTTGCTGACGATGGCCTCAATGGCCTCGTCGGTGACAGTAGCGTCCTGATCTAGATCGCTGTCGCCAGGATTGTCCGCGAGCGGGTATCCGATGCGCAGGCCCCGCGAATTCCACGTCGCCATCATGTTGTCGAGGCGACGAAGTCCAGCCTGGAATTGCTCCGGCTGTAGGTCAAAGGCGTAGGACGCGAGCCCCACTTCCTCGAATGCGTTCTGCACGATCTCGCGCTTTGTCCAGCTCACGGTGCGGGCTCCTCTGGCACGGTCAGCAGCTCGGCTTCCTGCGCTTCAAGCTGTTCAATGATCTTGTTCGCCAAGGTCTTGTCGGACCAGCGCTTGTCAACCGTCAGGCCGATCTCAGCCGCCTTGGTCAGCATCTCGTCACGCGTCGGCGGGGCGTTGTCGATGGGCTCGGAAACGATGGCGACACGTTCCGGCGCTGGCTTGAGATAGGCGTTAACCGCCTCGACCAGCGTGGCAAACCAGCCATCGGTCAGCGCCTTGTCGAAGGTCTTTTGATCGGTGACGCCAATGCTCTGGTATGTCGTGTGCGGAGGACCGAAACGATCGCCGGGGCATTTGTAAACGATGGTAGGAAAGTCTGGCATTGCGTCCTCCCGGCAAATGCCCCCGGCCGGTCAGGGCCGGGGGTTAGTCTTGTTTCAGTCCTAGCCCAGACGATACGAAACAAACGTATTTGCCGCAGTCTTCCGGGTACGGAGACGCAAGGCGTTCCCGTGGATCAGGCCAGTCGAAGAGTGAGCCGACTGGCAGATCATCGTGCCAACCACGGTGTGATCCGTGCCGGCCGTGATCGTGATCGTATCCGCAGCCGCAGCCGACAGGTTGATCAGCGTCCAGTCAAAGTATTCGTCCACGGCGAACGTTGAAGCAGCATCAAGCAGTGTGCCGGTCGGCAGGGTGTAGGCCTGCGTTGCGCCCGCTGCGTGAGTGCCGGTAACGAGCCCGGTCAGAAGTTCGGCCGCCGTCAGTGTGACGGCAGTCGTCTCTGCGTTCGGTGTGACCTGCACGCCATTGGCAAGACGACCCTGCTTGACGATGGGGTCCGTGCCAACTTCGTAGAAAGTCGGCAGACCGCCGCCCGCGTCGATGACGATGGTAGCGCCACCGGTGAAGGTTCCGAACACGGTCTGACCGTTGATTACAGTGCCGATCAGGGTCGTGTTGTCCGGGTAGTTCACAAAGCCGCTGGTGCGGTAAACGTTGACCAGGCCTTGCGATGCAACCGCGATCTTCTGGGTTGCAGTGAGAGTGACGGAGACACGGCCGCCGCCGGTGAGAAAGGAACTCATGTGCGATTGCTCCGCTTAGGTCTGGCTGAACATGATGATGCCGCTCATCATGGGCTGTTTGTTGACAACCCCGTAGAGCGTGTCGAGACGATACTTCGTGCGCATCGTGTTGATGTCGTACTGCTTCTGCATGACCAGTTCGATGCCTTGATCAGTTGCCGCACGCATCACCGCCGCGCCGGCATCGGTCGGGACCGCATAGCGACCCGGCAAAAGCTCGATGCTGTCTCTGAACCAGAACGGGTTCATGAAGCCCGTAACGGTGTTGAGGAAGGTGATTGCCGCCGTGCCGGACGTGCCGGTCATGACGCAGTTCTGATACTGGATTTCCGCATCCGAACCGCCCTGCGCCGAGATGATCGGCGGAGAGATGACGAGTGTGGTGGATGACGGCACAGAGATGACGCGGAACGTCATCGGCTGGCCAGTGTCCTGCTTGGTGATCAGATGCACCGAGTTGCAGTTTGCAATCGTGAACGCATCGCCCGCCGCCACGGAGGTCGTGGAGCTGATAGTGATCGTCTGGTAGCGGTTATCAACGTTCGACGTCTCGCCGGTCGTGGCAACCGAAGTCGCCTTCGGAACCCAGTAGTTGCCAGCAGCTACAAGCGTGCTTAGGGTGAGACCAGCACCGCCGGCCGCAGCCGTCTTGCGGTTGGCATAGTCCAGCTTATACGTGTCAAACGAAGCGACCCGGCCAACGAAGCCCGCACGCAGCGCCTCATCGGAGATGCTGTTGCCGAACGAACGTGTTGACACGGCGAGGTTGGACGCCATGCCGTTGTAGTCACGCGTGCTCAGGGCGAGATAGCGGTCTTCCATCTGCACGCCGCGCTCGTTCATGATGGCTTCGCACAGGGCGACATCATCAAAGCCAGCAGCCGCCGCAGAGCGCTTGACGAAAAGCGTCCCCTGGTTGGCAGCGACAGACATAACGGACACGTTGATATCCGACGCCAGCTTCTGCTTGGCAGCATCGCCGAGGCGACCCTCCTGCAGCGCGTCACGCAGTTCGGTTGCGGTCAGCACAAACGGGACTGAGCGCTGAAACCCGATAGTGGCCGGGACAGACAGCTGCGTGTAATCGTCGAAGTTCGTGGTCATGTCAGTGCCGCTGTAGCTCGTCGCGATGTACGGCTGCGGGCGCCACATGATGTTGTTCGTGCGTTCCATCGTGGTCTGGTCGGTGGCGAACACCGCCACGTTGCGGGACAGCACGAGAGCATCCTGAAAGCCTTCAAGGATGTTCTCGAATGCAACCCGTTCTTCTTTGCTAAATCCGTTAGGCATTGTTCCTTGTCCTTGTTAACCGCGCTTCGCCTGGCGCTTGTAGGCCATCACCTTGGTGAAATCGCCCGTTTTGCCGGCTTCCTCGCGCAGTCGTTCCAATGTGTTGTCGACAGCGCCGGTCTTGCGAGCGTTGCCGCTCGGTATCTGTTCTGGCGCCGCTGACGGCTTGCGTTGTGTGACTTTCAAACTTGCCTCCAGCCTTCCAATTGCCGCAGCAAATGCGACCGGGTTTGTGATGGCAGCCAACTCGGCCGCCTTCTTTGGGTTCTTGCCAAGCGCATAGATTAACAGTGCAGGCTTTTCCGCTCCGTCGAGAATGATGCCTTGCTGTGTCACAGACAGGGTGTCTGCAATCACAGCCTCCGCATCGTCAAAGTCACGCGCCTTCAGCTCGGCTTTGGCGGTGTTGTAGCCGGATATCTTGGCCTCCCACGCACCCTTGACGGCTTCCTGCGCTCTCTGACGTTCGTTCGCCTGGCGGTCATACTCGGCTTTCGCCTTGTACCAGCCGTCAAGCCTCTCCTCGTAAGCGCCTGTGTCGTAGTCCACATCGGCAAGCGTCGGCTTCTTTGGCGGGGCGGTGTTGGTCTCACCCTGCGCCGCGGGAGCGGCCTGCGTATTGCGTTCCAGTTGACGTATGCGCTTCTGGTATTCGCGGTTTTGCTTGCGAAGTTCCTTGACCCATTCCGGCGCCTGTTGGGGTTCCGGTTCGGGCGTCGGTTCTTCGTTGCCGATGCTGACGACAAGCTCAGTCTCTTCCGCTTCCGCTGGAGGCGTCTCGCCCTCCGCAACGGGGTCCGGGGCCGTCTCGGCCGCCGGTTCCAGGTCAATGACTTCTTTCTCGTCTGGTTCAAACATCTTAGCGCTTCCTTGCTCAGTCATTTGATCCGGCTGACTGGTGGACCGGCTAAATCAATCGTCCTATCCCAAAAACGGCCAACAGCAAATCTGCCTCTAGGTCATAATTTGCCATCAGCAGGTCCAACGCGTCTTCATCGTCTGCCAGTATGGCATCCAGTTCCCGCGCCGCGTCCTGCAAATCCTGGCTTTTCTGGCGCTCAATCTCGTTGCGAAACTGCTTTTCGCGTTGCACCGCCTCAAGTTTTGCCAGCTCACGGCGCAGGCTTTCGGCTTGTTTGACGTCGCCGGTGTAATCTTCAAGCTTCCGGGCGATCCGCCGGGCCTGCGGGCGATCAGAGGTCGCCAATTCCTTTGCAATCGACGCCAGCCGCGCAGCCTGCTGTAGCTCAAGCTCCCATTCGTGCGCCTGGCTGCGCCTGGCTGGGGGCGCTCTCTGGCCCTGATTGCCCGGCCCGCCGCCGCCGACAATTTGCGGTGCGCTTGCGGTTACCGTGGGGGCGTACCCGGTCAGGGATAGCGCGCCCAAGCCTGTCGCCACGGACACATTGGTTGATGTTGCGACCGTGGGGGCGTAGCCCTGCAAGGCCAGCGCGCCAGCGCCGGGCGTCACCGTCACGTTTACCGGCGTTACGGATGTTGTGACCGTCGGCGCATAGCCGGTCAGCGTCAGCGATCCGACACCCAGCGTTAGCAGGGCGCTAGCAACAATCGCCGGCGCAAAGCCGGTCAGGGTCAGCAGGCCGCGCTCAGGCGTCAGCGTGGTGTTTACAACGCCAGGATAGAGCCGAACGTCGTTCTGGTTGGCATCGCTCGGAACCGTAAATAGCCGAACGTCACTCACGGATAGACAGCCGTCAGCGTGTTTACGCTTGTTCCGGCCACGTCAGGCGATCCAGCCTTGTAGGCCCTCACGAAATAGGTTTGCGAATTGCCGTTTACGATAAACGTGTAATTCCCCGATCCGTCCGACGTGGTTGTCGCAACAAGCGTGTCTTCGGAGTTCAGAAACAGGTCCACCACGCATCCGGCCAGCGCCACCCCTGCGCTGTCCCGCGTCACGCCAGACAGCGAGAACGTGCCTGTAAACTGCGGGGCCTTGAGTAGCGGCGTCGAGAACAGCGAATGCCCGATGCCGCCCATAGGAACGCGGCGCGGGCCTAGTTCGATGTATTCCATCCCCCCATTCGCGCCCAGCTTGGTCAGGCCCGTGTTCGTCATCGGACACATGTTCGCGCCGAAGCGCGTCATCTGACGCGGTCGCTGCGTGAGTGAGCCGATGCGGGGCATGACCTAGTTGAGGTCTTCGATCAGAAATTGGTGACATGTGATTGAGTTAGCCGCGTTCGCCACAGACCACGTCGCGAACAGGTCCACAAGCTGCGCTGCGGTGCTGTCGAAGCCTGTGCCGACTGCGGGGGCTGCGTTGTATGGCAACACGTGCTCACCCGCGCCGCCCGCTGTTGGAAGCGGAGAGCCGATAACCGCGTGGCTGATCCACATGCCCTGACCCAGAATGTTGGCAGTCGTGGTCGCACCAACAGCGCGAACGGTCATCATTGCATCGTATACCCAGCCGACGTTGGTCTGCGCCACGATGTTCAATGTCATCGCGCCTGACGAAAACACGTTGACCGAGCCGAAGCGGAGATCAAGCGTCAGCGTTCCCGGCGTCGTGACAACCGTGCTGATCCTGCCCGACGCACGAACGCGGAACATCTTGCCTGCGAACAGGTAGTTCGCCGGAAGCGTCGGCTTGGCGATGACCGGGAGGATCGACGTTGCCGTCGTGGTGTTGGTGAGCGCCGCGCCGTCCGCAATTGAGTTAAGGAGGGTCGCGATATATCCCTGCTGCATGGTCTGTCCCTTATGCCAGCGTGAAAACGCCAGAGGCGTTGATTGTAATCGTAAGCGTGCCGGCCGTTGTGCTGACTGACCCGCCGCCCGTGTCCAGGTCCACAACGCACAGAAGATCGTCGTTGGCATTGTTGGCGTAGATCACCGCATACTTGGCCGTTATGGTGGACGATGTCCAAGCCTGGTCATCGCAGTCGAAGGTGATCGTGCCGGTCGATTGCGTCCATGTCGCAACCAGCGTCTTGCCGCCTGCGGTGTAGCCTGTGCCGACCACTTCCGCCGTGAGGTCAGCATATCGGCAATCAGTAGACCCGCCGACGAAGGTCGCGTCGAGCGCCTGCGATGACGTGGTCAGCGCCATGAGAAACGTCTGCGTGTCGAGGTCAAACGTCCCGTTCGCCAGCTTCAGCTTGGCCCTGTTAAAGACGATCCAGTTACCTGCGGCCATCAGTCGTTGCCTTCAGTTTCAATTCTGGATATCCGGCCCTTTTCGCGCACGACACGCTTGGGGC
>Ga0181347_1000585_pt1 | contig 12103 bp, 8 predicted proteins | sample Su13VDMM110SN_FD_130102 | JGI IMG/M metagenome (GOLD analysis project Ga0181347, IMG submission 130102) | Freshwater viral communities from Lake Michigan, USA - Su13.VD.MM110.S.N | ecosystem: Environmental > Aquatic > Freshwater > Lake | place: USA: Michigan | collected 2013-07-16
ATCGTCGCGTCACTACTCGGCACTCTGGCCCAGAACGGCCTTGGGCTGTTATCCTCGGCTATTCAAGCAAAAGGCAAGGAAGTCGTGGAAAACGCGCTTGGCGTTAAAATCTCCGACACTCCGAACCCCGAAGAGGTAGCTAAGCTGCGGCAGCTACAATTCGACCACGAGGAGCGGTTGCTCGAACTCGGTATCGAGAAAGCCCGGTTGGAGCAGGAAGAACTCAAAGCGTTGCTGGCGGCACAGGCCAGCCAGGATAACAACGTGACCGATCGCTGGAAGTCCGACATGGCCTCAGATTCTTGGCTGTCCAAGAACATCCGCCCCGGCACGCTGATTTACATCCTGACGGCCTACCTGATCTTTGCTGGCCTGAGCGCCGCAGGCATTCAGGTCCAAGAGTCCTATGTCGCCCTGCTGGGCCAGTGGGGCATGCTGGTCATGACGGCCTATTTTGGTGGCCGCACGGTCGAGAAGGTCATGGAAATGCGCAAAGGAGGTAAGGAATGAGCCTCAGCCAAGAACAAGCCGCGTTCCTCCTCGACGCTTGCAAGCTCATTCAGCACGCCACGGAGCAGGGGTTCGTGGTCACCGGTGGGGAACTGGCTCGCACCCCGGAACAGCAAGCGATCTACGTCAAGACTGGCCGTTCCAAGACCCTAAACTCCATTCACCTCAAGCGCTGCGCGATCGATCTAAACTTCTTCAAGGACGGGCAGATCATCTGGGACAAGGGTATCCTCGCCCCTTTGGGTGTCTACTGGGAGTCTCTTAACTCCAAGAACCGGTGGGGCGGGAATTTCAAGTCACTGGTGGATTGCCCACACTTCGAAAGAAATGTAGGAGCTTGACTCTAGAACGAAATACATGTTAAAATCTGATGCACTGATCGATAGAGGATAACTATATGACTACTGCTGTAGTGATGACTTACGATAGTCTAGTGCTAGACATCCAGCAGTATCTGGAGCGTATTGACGCAGCTACGCTAGCCAAGATCCCGCTCTTCATCATGCTCTGCGAGCAAAAGCTTGCAGCCGACATCAAATTCCTCGGCAACCTCACCGTCAACGCTAGTACGATGACGATAGGGGCCAGCATTATCGACAAACCGGCCCGGTGGCGCAAGACCGTGTCCATGAATATCACCGTAGCCGGGGAGCGCCAGCCGGTGCTACTGCGCAAGTACGAGTACCTTCGTGAGTATTGGCCCAATGCCACCACCACGGAAGTTCCGAGGTATTACTGCGACTACGACTACACCCACTGGCTCGTGGCCCCCACTCCGGCGCTGGCTTACGATTTTGAGGTGCTGTACTACGAGCGTGCCCAGCCGCTGGATTCGAGTAACCAGACCAACTGGTTCACCCAATATTCACCTCAAGCCATGCTCTACGGCTCGCTCCTCCAGGCTATGCCCTATCTTAAAAATGACGCCCGACTCCCGATGTGGAAAGCCGAGTACGACGAGATCGTGCGAGTGCTTAAGGGCGAGGATCTCACCCGTATTGGTGACCGACAAGCAACGGTACTTGATTCATGAGTTACAATTCCCCCTTTACTGGTAACGTCATTCAGCCCACCGACGTTTCCTACCGCCGCATCATCCTGACCACTGACTTGCAGTTGGAGTGGCCCATCAATGGTACTACCGACGACGCCGCTGCCGCTCGCATCATGGAGGTGTCCACCGCTTCCACCGCGCACGAGCTGTGGATGCCACCGGCTAACCAAACATCCGTGGGCCAAGACGCACTGATTCGCAACGTCGGCGCTGTCGCTGTAACGGTTAAAGACTACTCCGGTGCGAACACTATTGTAACGGTCGCTGCGGGGGAAGCCCAGTACATCTACGTTATCACCAATGCTACCACCGCCGGTACTTGGGGTATTATCGCCTTTGGCATCGGTTCCTCCGGTGCGGATGCTGCAACGCTAGCTGGCTATGGTCTAGTCGCCATTGGGCAGACTCTGAATCAATCGCACCCCGTCACGACTTTTTCATCGGATAGGGCGGCGGTGAGCGCTGATCGAGCCGAAACGCTGGTGTGGACCGGTGGTGCGGGTACTTTAACATTGGATGCAGCAGCGACGCTGGGCGAGAATTGGTTTGTATTGGTGCGCAATTCCGGTACTGGTGCGCTGGCAGTCAACACCAACGGGTCGGATCTACTCAATGGTTCACTCACCGTTACTTTCCAAGCTGGTGATTCCGCGATTATCGTCTCCTCGGGCACAGCGTTCTACACGGTGGGACTGGGCAAGAATTCGCAGTTCAACTTCACACAACTCACCAAAGCGGTAACCAGCGGCACGTACACACTAACGTCCGCCGAGGCCACGAACGTCATCCAGAAGTTCACCGGTACATTGACTGGAAACGTGACGATTATCGTACCACAAACCATTCAGGTTTACTATGTACAAAACGCCACTAATGGCACTGCGTCTAACTTTACAGTCACGATTTCTACTGGGGTGTCCGGCGCTTCTACCGCTTCTATCGCGTCGAATCAGCAAGCCACACTGGTCTGCGATTCCGTTAACATCCTTAACGCCAATACCGTTCTTGCGGGTTCTACCTCTATCGGCTTGATTGATGGCACCGTCGCCAGCCCCGCTCTGTACTACGGCAATGAACCCACCACAGGTATGTATCGCGCAGGTTCGGGACAATGGAACGTGGCAATCCTGGGTGTGCTGCGCCTGACGCTCACCGCCACCGGACTGACCTACGCGGGTACTGGAACATTTACCGGCGGTGTTTCCGGGGGCGTCTTCACATGACCGTGAAAGTCTTTGCGCTCGACACCAAACCCGGCATTCAGCGAGATGGAACAGTGTTCGACATGGACTTCTACACTGATGGCCGGTGGGTCCGATTCCAGCGGGGCCGTCCACGAAAAATTCGCGGGTACAAGCAGATTAGTGCGGACCTTGTGGGTCCGTCACGCGGCATTTGGTTGAATGCGCAGGATAACTTCACCGCCATTTTTAGTGGATATAGTGATGGACTGCAAACAATAGTTATCGATGAAAACGGAATTGGTGCGGGGGCTAGCACATTTACGCTGAACGGGTTTACAGCAAGCGCACTAAATTTGTGGCAATTCGACGGTTTCTACAATCGCGAGGGGGCGGACAACACTATCGTAGCTCACCCGGGACAGAACCTCGTAGCGATCGATAGTACCACTAACACTCCAGTGCTTATAGGCAGCATCACCGGAACCACGTTGAATGCGATCGGTATTTTTACCATCGCTGCTACACTCGCTACCTCCACTACTGTTACCGTGGTCAGCACCGATCTGATTGGCGCGGGGCAGATCGTCACGGGTACCGGCATACCGGCGAACACCACGGTAGTTTCAGTTACAAATGCTACTGTATTTATTATCTCGAACGCCGCTACGATCAGCGGGGCTTCCACTCTGACTATTGATAACGATGTGGACGTTTCCGGTGGCGTTGTGGTGTTGCACCCCTACATTTTCGTGTACGGTAACGACGGACTTATTCGCAACTGTGCTGCTGGGAACCCGGATGACTGGGTGAGCGCCGATGCTAACGAAACGAACGTAGCTACCGGCAAGATCGTGCAGGGTCTTCCAGTGCGTGGTGGTTCGAATGCACCGTCCGGGCTGTTTTGGTCGACCGATTCGCTGGTTCGGGTGTCCTACATCGGGGGCCAAGGAACACCGGCTCAATACTGGCGCTACGACATTATCACTAGTCAAACGTCGATACTTTCCAGCCAGTCGGCTATCGAATACGACGGTATTTACTACTGGTGCGCGGTCGACCGGTTCATGCTCTACAATGGCGTGGCCAAAGAGATCCCGAACAACATGAACCAGAATTACTTTTACGATAATCTTAACTACTCGCAGCGCCAAAAAGTGTGGGCGACTAAAGTGCCGCGATTTGGGGAAATCTGGTGGTTCTACCCACGGGGCGATGCCACCGAATGCACCGATGCAATCATCTACAACGTACGCGAGGCTACTTGGTACGACGCCGGGGAAGCCAATGGTGCTAGGCGTTCGGCGGGTTATTTCTCTCAAGTATTTCAATTCCCGGTTAATGCCGGGTGGGATGTAATCGAAACGGAAATCGTGTTTACAGCGAGCTATGCATTGATATCGGGCAGTAACATTCTTACCAGCGACACCTACAACGGCGATGTGGAGCTTAATCAAGTCGTGACCGGAACTAATATCCCGAGTAACACCGTGGTGACTGGTATCACATCCAGCGGTATCAAGACCCTTGGAGCAATCACTGGGGGCACGCTGTATACAAATGGCACGTACACCAATGTAGCACTCACCGGGGGCACTGGATTTGGGGCCAGGGCTACCATCGTGGTAGCCGGTGCTGTAGTCACTACAGTTACCATCACCACTCTGGGTGCGGCGTACATTATTGGCGATGTTTTAAGTGCTACGGCGGCGACCATTGGCGGTACTGGGAGTGGGTTCTCGGTCCCGATCACTGCGATCTGGACTCAGATCATAACACTGTCGCAAGCGGCCACAGCGACGGTAACGGAGGCGTTGACGTTCAGCACTCCAGAAGATCGAATCAACCTGTGGCAGCACGAATTCGGCACCGACGCTATCATTGGGGATGTTCAAAACGCGATCGAGAGCTACTTCGAGACCAATGATCTGGGGTGGGTATCCGGTGGTCCAACACAATCTGCTGGTGTTGGCGACAACATCGGACTGCACATTGAGCGTTTAGAACCCGACTTTATCATGAGCGGCGAGATGGAGCTGTATGTCTACGGTCGCCCTTTCGCACAATCCGAAGACATCGTCACCGGGCCATACTTTTTCGACCAGACTACTGGGCGAATCGATCTTCGCGAGCAACGCCGCGAGCTTCGCCTACGTTTTCGTAGCAACGTCCAGGGTGGTGATTACCAGCTTGGCCGTCTGCTACTCAATGCCGACACCGGCGATGTCAGGCCTTATTAATGGCTGTCGCACTCGTCTACGATCCTCGCTACCATACATGGGACTCTTGGGCCAGTCTCATGTGCGAACTGTATGCCAATCAGCAGCTCGCGATTCCGGGTGCCGAAGCGGACTGGAAACCATGGGCAGCTGGATTCAAAGGCATCGACTTGCTCGCCAATGAGGCGGTCCCGGACCCGTACGCTTTCGATCTCTGGTACGACTGGGCCGAAGCTGTGGTCAATGCCGTCAACCCCGCAGTAGGCGCATGATATGAGCTTTTGGAAAAACCCTACACAATCATTTTCGCAATTTATAGGAACGGACAGTGGCAGTGCCGGGACGGCAAGCGCTGTATCTGGCGCAACAGCCTCAGTGGGTCAAGCCCTATCCGACTTTGACAAAACCGTCGGCATATCAGCTGTAAGCCGGGAGGCAACTCAGTTTTCCAAAGACATTGGATTAACTGGCGCTGTCAAGGAGGTGTCGGATGTTGTACACGGCATTGGTAAAGCGGCGGAAAAAGACCCGCTTCAGTATGCCGCTATCGTAGCCTGTATTGCGGCGGCTCCCTATACCGGGGGCGCTTCGCTAAAGCTGATTCCATACATTCAAGCCACAGCGAAGGTAACGAGCAAAAGCACGTCTCCTGAGGACATAATTAAAGAGGGTGCGAAAGCCTACGTCATCTCCACAGCTTCTGCGGCGGCTGGTAATTACGTTGCAGGTGATCCGGTAACTGGGGATATAACAGGCGGCTACGTTCCCGCAACTGGTGTAACCGGCGCGACCGGCTCTGTCGCGGTGGGAACTGCGGCGGGCAACATATCGGCAAATATTGTTGCCAATGCCGCTCGGGGTGGTAAAGCGACGGTAGCCGATATCATTGCAGCGGGGGTGTCGGATGCCAGTCTGCAATACCTAGCCGAGGCCTACACCCCAAACTTCGGATCTTTGTCCAAAAAAGAGCAAACCGCCGCCCTTAATGGTGTTAGGCTGGTCTTGGGCGATAAATCTGCTGCGTCCACACTGGTGAACGATGCACTGCGCACTTCTATCGCTGCCGCTTCTAAAGCAGCCCTCGCTGAGGGTTACGACAACCCCTGGCAGAAGCAAGCCGCCGTGGAGGGTAAATTCACCGATTCCAAGACATTCAAAGCTGCAGACAAGCTGGGTATTGATACTAATAATAAATACCAAAATTACCAGACAGTGTCGAATGCGCTTGATCAAGAAGGCTACAGTGCGACGCAAGAGCAGATTAAAGAATATGTAAGCGATCCAAGCAAATCGTACGTGGTAGACGAGATTCGGGCCAAATACGACCCCTTAGCTACAAGGAGTGATGAGGCTGCTGAATTTTTTAAGCAGGAAGAGTACGCCCCATCACCGGAAGAGCTGCAGCAATATGTGGGCAACAGAGCCGAAGCGGAAATGCTAGCGGCGATTCAAACCAAATACGACCCCCTAGCCACAATGGCTGATGAAGCTACCGCGTTCTTCAAAAAAGAAGGGTATGTCCCATCCGAGGAGGAGCTTAAAAATTATATCGGCAATAAAGCCGAAGCGGACGCATCCCGCGATATCTCCGCTTACGCCGACCCTCGCGCAGTGATCGAAGAAGAAGCTCGTGCCCAGTATCTAGTGCAAGGCATTTCGGACCCTACTCGGGAAGAACTCGACAAGTACATTCAGCAGCGTACAGAGACCGAGGTACTGGGGGAACTGGATAAATTCGCGGACCCAATGGGGACCACCGCGCAGGAAGCCCGTTCCTTTGCCGCTAAGTACAATCTCGACCCCGACAGCATTGACAATCTGGCGCAGCTTACCAGCACACGTACGTCGGAGCTTGGCTCCGAAGCATCACTGAGCGAGTACAGAAACGACATCCGTTCCGCAGACCCGGAGTATTACGGTGCACAAGACCGGGCATACAACTATGCACTGAGTAGAGGTCGATCGGAGGAAGAAGCTCGGACCTTTGCTGAAGGCTACGCGAAGACTACGCTGGGACGAGATGTCGAAGTGGGCGCTAAGCCGACCCTGAACCGAGACGTGGACGGAGCGATGTTCGGCGGTCAAGAAGGATCGGAAGACTACTACGCAACACCCGGAACACGACTAGCTACAATGGAAGAGGTGACGGCTGACCAAGCATCCGGTGGTGGGAAGACTTACTACGACCCCAATGTTAACGCGTGGGTGACGGGCATTGCACCAGATATCGGCGACATTGGTTTAAAAAATACTGTTACCACCAAAGAGCTAACTGATTACCAGAGTGGCGATGGCTCTTTCCGCATCCCAAACCCAGATGGCAGCTACCACATGTACAGCTCGCAAGGCGTGTACATGGGCGTCTACACCGGAAACGACGCATTCGTCAATTACGAACCTGAACTGTCGCCGTTCGATGTGAAGCCCGATTTCGATGGGTACCCGATCCAGGACTTCGGCGGCGGCGAAGCCGATAATATGGATAGTTTTAACGACGCGATGAAAAGCGTTATGGAGGAGCGTGGCGGCTTTCCAGTCGGGTGGCAGCAAGTAGGAACCGACCGTGTTTACGTCTACGATGACGGCACCGGCATTGGGATGAACGAGAATGGCGATCCCTACGAGTTGGGTGAAGACGAGATTACCCGCATGGTGGACAACGGGCTGCTCAATACCGCAGCTTCGGGCTACGAATTCGGGTCCGATGCCGATCCTGAATCCGATCCGTGGTACAAAAATGTTCCTTGGTCAAAAATCCCGATTCCTAGAGTCCCAGCTCCTAAGCCCCCCTCTGGCCCCCGCGATCCACGCCCCCGCGATCCAGGCCAGCGTGACCCCACGGTTACTCCCGACCCCCTCAGCGCGTCTTCCCCAACCTCCGCTCTTCAAACGGCGGGAAGCGAAAAGACGCAGGGTTCGACCCTTGGTAAAATGCCTGGAAGTTGGGTGGGTGGTCTGGGGCGTCCGTCCGAATTTATTGACCCACTGGAAGCTACCGGATACGACATCACTGGACAAGAGGATTCCGAAGATATGTACTCTACATCACCGCTTGCCGCAGCCGCACCACGCCGCGAGGAAGAAACGTCCTTGCAGCCCGAGGTAAACTACTACTCGTATGGGTACGAACCGAGTTTTAGCTCGATCATTCAACCGTACAAGAACCCGGGTACTATGTACGCCAAGGGCGGCGAAGTCATGGACTCGCCCTTAATAGCTGCACGGGGTGGTGATGTACCGCACAAAGGGTCCCACTACGTGCAAGGCGCGGGGGGTGGACAAGATGACCTCATTGATGCTAAACTCGCAGATGGTGAATATGTGTTTGATGCCGAGATCGTAGCGGCACTGGGCGACGGGTCTAACAAGCGTGGGGCCGAGATTCTGGATAAATGGCGGCAGAAAATTCGAAAGCACAAGCGATCGGCGTCAGTCGACGGAATCCCGCCCAAGGCTAAATCGCCTTTGGAATATATGAAAGGTATCGCATAATGGCTGATCTGTTCCAAGGCAGTGCGCTGCCGAATATTACCACCACCAAGACGGACGTGACCAGCGGACCGTCGTGGTACAACTCATACCTTGCCGATTTAGCGCAGACTGGAACGCAAGCGCTGCAGCGTACACCAGAGCAAGCAGTGGCGGGGTTTTCGCCTTTGCAAACAGCTGCTATCGAGGCGACTCCCGGTGCTGCAACGGCGTACCAACCCTATATGCAAGGCGCTCAGACGGCATTGGGAAAAACTGCCGGTTTGTCGGCTGTTGGTGCGGCGAATCCTTACGTCACGCAGGCGGCGCAAACCGCGCCCAGTGCGGTGGGACAGTATATGGACCCTTATCAGTCACAGGTAGTGGACGAGATCGGGCGGCTGGGGCAGCTCAACATCCGTCAGAATCTGCGCCCAATGGCCAATGCACGGTCCGTGTCCGCTGGCGACTTCGGCTCCAAGCGTAACGAGGAGATCATGGGGCAGACGCTCCAAGGTGCACTGAGCGACATCACCGGGGCGCAGTCAAGAGCTTTGAGCAGTGGTTACGCCTCGGCGTTGGCTGCAGCACAAGCCGACAAGTCGCGGCAATTGCAAGCCGGTCAAGTGATGGGTACACTCACCGGAACCGATCTAACGAACGCGTTGCAAGAGGCGACGACCTCCGGGGCTTTGGGCACTACGGCGCAGGCGTTGGGTCTAAAAGGAACTGAAGCTACATTCGAAGCTGGTGGACAGGAGCAGAAGCTGGCACAGGCGCGGCTTAACGCACCACTAACGCAAGCTACAAATGCCGCGAACGTGTTTTCGAACCTCAAAGTTCCAACTACTGTGTCGCAGACCGCCAATGCCCCCGTACCCGGTGCGTACGCCAACTCGCCGTTGTCGCAGATCGCGGGTCTTGGCACGCTGTTCTCCTCCGGTGCCGGTGGTTCTCCAAGTGCGGTGAATAACGTGCTCAAAACAGTGTTGGGTGAGAAGACTTACGCTGATGTTGCATCTAAAGGTATCCTGGGCGCTATCACTGGCTCAGCTAGCACCAAAGATGTACCCGGTGTGTCAACTCCCACATACGAAGACAAGTCTAAAAATCCGAGTAGCCCAATGTTCGGATACCAGATGCACGAAGACGGGACGTACACCGATCCCGCCACTGGCGCAATTTATGACCGTAACGGGGTCAAGATCTACGAACCCGCGAATGTTAACGAAGGCAGTGATCCCGGGGTTAGTCAAGAAGAGAGAAACCGAATTGAGAGGGAAAGAGAAGAACAACAGCGGTTGGCTGACATCGAGTATGAAAGGGCCGAGCGCCAGCGGGAGATTGATAACGAGTATGAAGCCGAACGAATTCGGCGAATTCTCGAAGGCGAAGACCAAAGTGTGAACGAATACGGGGAATAAAATGGCCGAAGAAACTGCTGCTGCAGACACCTACAGTCCACTGCTTGCCAAGATGCTCCGGATAGATCCGGAGAAAGTCGCTAACGTGTCGCTCTCGGCACTTGGTCGACAAGCGATGGGGTCCGATTCGAAGGAATACCGGGTGGCGAAGACCGAAGTGGATAACGCTCGCCAAGCAATGGTCGACGCGTTGACCAACCGACGCTCCGGTCCCGACCCCTCAATGTTGGCGCTGGCTCAAGGCTTCCTGGCCCCAACCCGTACCGGCTCTTTCGGTGAATCACTGGGCACTGCTACCGGGGCGTATAGTAAAGTGCAGCTGGACGAGGAATCGCGGCTGCGGGATGTCGCTAAAATGCGTTACGAGCTGGCTCGTTCCGGATTGACGGACGAAGAATCCGCAGCCAAGATGGGTCTCAATGTGGTGTCGAAGCTCACCCCGCAGCTAACCGCGTACCAAAAGCAGGTGCAGTCGGAGGGCATTGACCCGCGTGGCGTTGAAGGGATCGCTCGAATTAAAGACCTGACGGCGATAGACAAAGCCACACCCGAGATGAAGACATTCGCGGCTCGCTCCGGGATATCACTCACCGATCCGAACTTTGCTGCTAGATTTGAATCCTTCGAGAAGAACAAACCGCTGAACGACATTGCGGCTCGCTTGAATCTGGATCTTACCAAACCGATCGATCTCGAAAAAGCGCAGTCGGTGTTGCAATCCGAGGTGTTTAAGAGAGAATCACCCGATGTGGCCAAAGCGTTGGATTCGTTCGGTGGCAGTCCGCTCAATCCTAAAGACGTGGCCCGAGCGCAAGCGATCGTGTCCAAGAACATTCGGTTGGAGCAGGAGGGTAAAGAGACCACCATCGAGCAGGGCCGCACACAAACCAAACGGCTCCGGCAGGAAATCGACGAGCACGTGCGCAATCAAGACTCGCAAGCCGTGGCGGCGAGAGCTGTCGAAGTGGGCATACCACTAGCTACTACCGATCGCTACGCGGGGTTGAACAAGATCGAAGCGGCAGCAAAGCGGAAAGCGGACCAATCGTCAGCCGAAAAGTACATTCAGGAAAAGGTAACGCCATTTGTGGGCGGGCTGGAAGACGATATTACGAATTTAAAACGTGCGTTGTCGCTCAACTCCGAGATCAGTACTGGTGTTACCTACGGCATACCCGGTGTTGGCGGCGTGGCAAAAGTGCTTTCGGGCGATCGCGCCAAGATTAACGAGTTCGACTCACTGGCCGCACTATCGGCCAAGCAGAACCGCATCCCGGGCGACTCCAACGTGTCGAACCTTGATGTTAAGATGATGCAACTGGGAACGTTCAGCAGCGACAAAGAGCCGGTTACGAACAAGACCATCATCCAATACCAACTTGCTCAACGCGAGCGCGACCGCGATTTCAACTCGTACATCAGCAACTACGCGGCGATCAACGGCCACATAGGGCCAGAAGCGCAAGCGCAATGGCGCAAATACCTGGATGCTAACCCGATCACAACGCGAGATGCAAAAGGTAGAGTGATTCTAAACCCCAATCGAACTACCTACACGCAGTATTTCACGATGCCTCGGGTACGAGTAGGTGCTGACGGGCAGGAGAGACCATAATGGCTAAAGAACGAATCATTAACGGCGTCATTTACGAATTCCCGGATTCTATGAATGAGGCGCAGATTCGCAAGTTCGAAATGAGCAAGACCGGCGGCAGTCCACCCACCCCCGCACCCGGTTCACCCAGACCCGCCTCGACCGGACCCCGCCCCGCCCCACTACTCGACGGATTCGGCGGTGCCGCTCTGCAGGGCTTGACCATGGGGTTCTCGGATGAGGCTATCGCCCGGATGCGGTCGCTAGGCGGTAAGGGGACATACGAGGACTACGTGAAAGCGGAACGGGAGGGTCAACGCAAATATTCGGAGGACAGCCCTATAGCTTCCACCACTGCCGAGATGCTGGGTGGGGTGGCTCCCGCGCTTCTCACGGGTGGTGCTGGCGCGATTCCGGCTGTCGCCCGGACTGTGGGTCCAAAGGTCGCCGGGTATCTGGCTGGCAAAGCCCCGTCGGTGGCCCGAATGATGGGTTACGGCGCGGCGTCGGGAGCCACCAGCGCAGTGGGTACAAGCGAAAAGCCACTGGAAGAGCTTCCAATGGAAGCGCTCAAAGGTGGGGCGTCCGGGGCTGCACTCACCGGGACCGTAGGTGCTCTGGGTAAATACGTCGCAGTGCCAGCGTTTAGCAAG
>Ga0181347_1000586_pt1 | contig 12092 bp, 8 predicted proteins | sample Su13VDMM110SN_FD_130102 | JGI IMG/M metagenome (GOLD analysis project Ga0181347, IMG submission 130102) | Freshwater viral communities from Lake Michigan, USA - Su13.VD.MM110.S.N | ecosystem: Environmental > Aquatic > Freshwater > Lake | place: USA: Michigan | collected 2013-07-16
GACACATAACATGGGATATCTGGATCACTCAACGAATAATATTATCGTCGATGCTGTTCTAACTGACATAGGCCGAGAATTTCTTGCCAGAAATGATGGAAGCTTCTCTATCGTAAAATTTGCTCTAGGCGATGATGAAGTCGACTATACAATGATAGAAAAGTTTGGCAGAACTGTTGGGAAAGAAAAGATTGAAAAGAACACTCCTGTGTTTGAAGCACAGACAAATGCAAACCTTGCGTTAAAGTACAAGGCGGTTTCTGTTTCAAACCCAAATCTTGTAAGAATGCCTAGCGTAACATTCACCAGCGATGGTCTTGACTCAACTGGTACGCTTGTCACAATGACAAGAACAGGCTCTGCATCTTCAAGATCAGTAACACTGACCCAGATAATCACCGGAGAGTCACTGATTGATCCAGAGCTTAGAGATCAAGCGTACATTGTCAAGATGGCAAATCAGTTTATCAGTCTTACTGGATTTACTCCGGACACAATCGATAAGGACGGCGTTGCAACCTACATTCTGCTTAGAGCATCAGGCGAAACAGCAGCCGGCGGCTCTTCGATTACTCTTCCGATTGCAGTAAGATCTATAACTGATACACAATATTCAGTATTTGGAAATTCAAGCGACAAAACTATCATCACAACTGTGATCAGCGTGACCGGCCTGCAATCCGGTGCCACAAAAGAATTCGAAGTCCAGATCTCAAAGTAATGAGGAAATAGATGGCAACTTTTAAAGAAATTTCATCGGCTGATGTCAAGACAAGCAAGTCTGCTTTGAATCAGCTAGTAGATATCATCCAAGAGGATGTATCTGGATCTGCAACTCGCAGATCTTATCAGGTGTTTGTGACAGGATCAGGCGCAACAAGCGTCACCGCATCGCTATTTCAAACTGTATATGATCAAGACTACACTCTGCAGACTGCAAATCCAATGTTTGACATGACAGTTGGTCTCTGGTACTCAGGAACAACAGTCCAGACAATTAAAACTGGTGAAGATACCGCTGGAAAGCTGCTTTTTCCAAGCTCATCAATGCAAATGCGCGAAAAAGTAGACATTTATCGTCAATACGCAGGAAAGCTGCTCGGAAACGCTTCGCAAGCTTTTTATTCACCATTCCAGATCTCAACAGACCCAACTTTGACGTCAGCAGATCGAATAGACAATGCACTATTTCTCAACTTTAAGCGTCTTTTTGCAAGAGACAAGGTAAAGCGCGAAACATTTGCAATGAGATTCTTTGTGACTGGTGACCTTGACGGTGCACCAACTGCAAACAAAACTTCTGCAGAATCAAGCATTGTCAGCGCTTATACAGGTAGTAATCTCTTTAGAACAACAACTTCTGGCTCAGCAATCTTTACCGATGTTGGAGCTGCAAGCTCAAAACGTTCAACATTCGGCGGCGAAGTTGGCGAAATAGTAAACGCGTCTAATACATCACAGAAAGTTGGTCTAATGTTTTATGATGCTGGGACTGCAGTCCTTGATCTATCAAAAATCATTTTTGGAGGCCAGCACGTTTCTGGAGCAATCTCGTCAGTTGTTGGAAATCCATCAATCTCTGGACTTTCAACAAATGAAACCATCATTGGGTCTGGTAGCACGATGGCAACGTCATACGGCTCAAACCCATCAGCAAAATTTATTCCTGACTTTCTAACGTCAGGTAGCATTGATGATATTGTCGATCACCTTGCAAGCTGCAGATTTAGCTCAGGATCAAATACAGCCGTCACATTCCAGAATATTACAAACATCAACAGTACTCTTCTATTTTGCAGAGCAACTGCTGATGAGTTTAACTACTCTTCAAATCCAACGTACGTTGATTCTGACGGTCGCATTGTTGTAATTGATGCTGGTCAAGAGGACACACAACGAGGATTCTCATTTATTACAACAGTTGGAATGTATGACGCAAATGATAACCTTCTGGCAGTAGCAAAGCTTTCAAGACCAATTGAAAAGAATGATGAGAAAGACCTCACAGTCAGGATCAGACTAGATTTCTAAATCTTTACCTGCTTTGATAGATCAGTTATAGAATTATGATGGAAGATAAGCTGGACGATGCGAATCATCAGAGAAGGAGTTGTTTTTGTCTATCATAAAGCTAGGTCGTGATAATTTCGAAAGATTCTCTGTTATTGCTCGTCCACGAAGAACATTCTCTTCAAGCTCTGCAGGAATAACAGGATCAGTTTCTGTTTTTGCTCGTTCATCAAATATCGAGAAGGACATAGAAAAGCAAGTTTTCACAGACTCTGAGTTCACGTCAGATGATCCAGAGTCAATTAGACTTGCTGCAATAGCCTTGTCTGGAACATCGAATCTATCAGGTGAGGTTGACAGCTACATGAAGGGTGTCAATTCATTAACAAAATCTGCAGCAAAAAATAAAAAAGTTGAATCTATTAGATTTGAACCACCGTTCTCATTAAATTCAGACTTTCTTAGAAAGTCGAACATACAAAAAGTGCTTTTTCCGTATTACAGAGTTAAAAATTCTCATGCGCACTGGTCGTTTACAAACTATCAGTGCCTAAACTTTTTCACAGCTTCAAATATTCCGACTGGATCAGTGATCATTTACGACAACGGTGTCACTTCCGGGACAAGAGGACCTTACACCCCAGATTCTGCATTTTCACTAGAGTGCTACGTTAATCCAAGATACCAAAATTTGACATCATCTGACGTTTTTGCGCCTGGGACGATATACCATCTATCATCAACATTTGCATTATCTGTCTGCTCTGGGTCATCAAGAGATAAAAACGGCCTTGTGGACAAATTTAAGCTTCTTTTGCAACTTTCATCGTCTGCTGAAGTTTCACCGTCAGGGGCAGTCACTGGATCATACACTTTTTTCTCTGATGATAACGCGTTAAGCTTAAATAACTGGCATCATGTTGTTGTTAGATGGTCACCGGATTATGACAACGGTTCTGGATCATTTGTGGTTGATGGAGCTGAGCGCGGATTTTTTCATGTTCCTAATACATCAATTTCACCAATATTCAATGGAACTGGTTCTAATGATCCTCAAGACCAGGATACACTGTTCTTGGGAAATTTTTATCAAGGATTAAATACGGCTGCATCTGGCACTGCAAACCTGTTATTAGGCGCAATCGGGTCAATCCCAAATCATAATTTTAGATTTCCGCTTCGCGCAGAAGCTCACGAATTTAGAATCTGGGATAAGTTTCTTAATGACGATGAAATCAAGTCTTACATGTCCAGCGGTGCTGGGTTATCAATAGATAATCTTCTTTTTCATTTGCCAGTTTTGTTCACTAAAGAATCGCCGTCAAGGCAGACATTTGTGACGCCATTTCAGATGACCCAACAGTCAACTGTTGACGCTCATAATGTTTCGATGTCATTTGGTGTTGGGGGTCACGAGGTAAACATCGAGAATTTTGTTAGAGAATTTGCTCAAGGAAGATATCCGACTCTTTTTAACCTGACAGGATCAGAGATTACATGGAACATCACTGATTTTGAAGAAGCAAACACACTTTTGTACGCTACTGGAACATTTGCAAAAAGAAATTTGACGGTCCTACCTTGCGACAATGGTCTAACAAGGCCAAACTATTCTATTTTAGTTTCTGGAACAATCGATAAGCACCCTTCTATTGATTCAGCTTTTTCAAAGTACATAAATGATTTTGGAAATCTCGATCTTTCTCTTGTAAGCTTAAATAATTTGCTTTTGACTTCCTCATTATATCGTGGACTGATAGCATCCGGAGATGGTCTACCGTCGTCAATATCAAGCGAGATTGAGGGCGCTGGACCTGATAGCTTAAACAGCGATAACGACGTTGGTGAAGTTCTAACTATCTTCCAAAGACAGCGTGACAATTCATCAAACTCTGTTGTTATTTTCGACACCAGCAATCTCTTCTACGGCGGAAAGATTCATCCAAAAAGTCTTGAGATCATAGACTCATCAATGACAGGATCTGATGGTCAGGTTAAGATGACGATACATGATAACGGTTATGGCGGACTTTTCAGGGCAGACGCTTTGACACCACATGCTAAGTGGGCAGGAATCGGGACGGTTCTTTACGAAGAGGGACTGGTTGTTATCAAATCTCCGCTAATTTTCCTCTTTGGAAAAGATCAGTTTGAGATCTCAATGAGAGGAGAGCGACAAGTTCATGTGATGGAGATTGCAGTTCCATGTCCTGCTGGTCAGATAAATTCAAGCTCAAACCCAACATTTAAATCTCTAATAGCGAGCAATGACCCAGACGAAAGATCTGTTGGTCCTGTTATCATCACTGGAATAAACCTTCACGATGATAATCTCAACGTTGTAGCACGCGTAGCGCTTGCGCAACCAATCATAAAACGCAGCGAAGATCGCTACTTGTTCAGAATTAAGATGGATTGGTAATGATACTAGGACTTGACGTCTCAACAAGCTCAACAGGTTGGGCGGTTTTAGACAGCGACGGTAAGCTTATAGAAATGGGATGCTTTCCACTTACAAAGTTTGAAAGTTTTTTTGACAAAGCAGTTGCTGTCAACTCAGGACTTTTGGAAGTAAAAAGAAAATATCCAGATATCTCTAAGATGTCAATAGAAGAACCCCTTCAAGGCTTTCGTCGTGGTTTAAGCTCTGCAAAGACGCTGCTTACGCTGGCACGGTTCAACGGCATCATTGGATGGCAAGCTTACGTTGTTTTTGGATTTGAGCCAATTTTCATCAGCTGCACAGCTGCAAGAAAAGACCTAAGCATTACAATCATCAAGACTCGCGACACAAAAGACCAGATAATGGAATGGGTTGAGCGCGTTACTGGAGTCACTCTGCAGAGAAGAGTCGCAAAGGTTGGAAAGAAGAAAGGTCAAACTCTTTTTGCTGCTGGCGTTAACGATGCTGCTGACGCTTACGTGATGGCGCGAGCAGTCCACTTGATAAAACCTTAAGAAACAGATTAAAATTGCATTGTGATAGATGCAAAAGAAAGAATTCAGATACTGATGCAAGCTCTTGGGGCCTGCACGCTGGACCGCAAAGGTCTAAATGCTGCTTTTCGATGCCCTGATTGTGGAAACTCAAAGAAACAAAAACTTGTTGTTCGAATTGACACCGGACAATATCACTGCTGGGTCTGCGATGCTCGTGGTGCCTCGATTGCAAAGATCCTAAGGAAGATATCATCAGATGTTGCTACGAGGTGGGAGAGTGTTGCTGGGTCACACCAGCGAAGGTTCCTTGATGAAGCAGTCACAGCAACAAAGGCAGAGCTTCCAGTTGGGTTCAAGCTTATAGCTGAGTCTCTTGATTCCCGAGATCCAGACGCAAGATCTTGTGTTGAATACGTCAGAAATCGTGGTCTTGGTCTACGTGACATGTGGTACTTCAGGCTTGGGTTTGTACGTCATGGACGTCTTTCACGCAGAATCATAATGCCCTCATTTGATTCTGACGGTCTTCTCAACTACTGGACAGCAAGATCAATTGATGAAAAGAATATTGGAAAGTACGTAAATCCGCCAATTCCGCGTGGTGAATTCATCTTTAATGAGATAAACATAGATTGGCGAAAAGAGATAACGCTTGTTGAAGGACCTTTTGATTTGACAAAATGCGACAATAACGCAACTGCGATCCTTGGATCAAATATGTCAAGAAAATCCGCTCTATTTCAAGCAATAGCTAGAAACAGAACACCTGTAGTTTTGGCTCTTGACAGCGACATGCCAGAAAAGCAACATAAGTGGGCGTCAGCATTATCTGAATTTGATCTGAATGTTAAGATTCTAAATCTTGGCGATAAGAAAGACGTTGGCGAAATGACACGTGAAGAATTCTTGCTTGCAAAATCGCAGGCAAAATTATGGGACAAATTCCAGGGTATTATTAACCTCTCTAAGATTATGAGAAGCGGGAGCATGCTTTGATCAAAGTTATCCATCTTTCAGACATTCATTGGCGCGGGATGCAACGTCATGATGAATACACTGAAGCGTTTGAAGATTTTTTTAAGAAAGCTGATGATCTTAATCCTGATTTGATTGTTGTTGGTGGTGACATTGTCCACTCAAAGACACAAGGCATCACCCCTGAGCTTGTTGACCGACTTGGATGGTGGTTTCAAAAGCTTGCAAAGTGGAAAACTGTTGTTATTCTTGGAAATCATGATGGTCTTATTCATAACAAGTCACGACTGGATGCGATTTCACCAATCGTTGCAGCGCTAAATGACAAGAACATCATTCTTTTAAAGGATTCTGGAAACTACAAGATTGGTGGAATCAATTTTGCAAATTTTTCATGCTTTGATGAAGAGAATTGGGAAAAGTGCAGTCCAGATCCAGACCTGATCAACGTTGCGCTGTATCACGGTGCAGTAGGCGGCTCTCTTCTTGATACGGGTATGCCAGTTGACGGAGAAGTCACGGTTGACATGTTTCGCAGATATGATTTCTCAATGCTTGGTGACATACATCGCCAGCAATTTTTAGATGGCGACACAAGAATCGCTTATCCCGGTTCTACCATCCAGCAGAATTACGGTGAGGATATAAACAAAGGATTTTTGTTCTGGCAGATTAAGAGCAAAGACAGCTACCGCGTTAATTTTATCAAAATCAAGAATCCAAAGCCATTTCACACTGTCGAGTGGCAGGGAGACGTTTCATCCACAATGCAGGAATGTGAGAAGTTCCCAGCAGGTTCAAGATTTAGAATTCTAAATGATGAGAGCATGATCATTTCTGAATCGCGTCAGCTCACTGGAGAGCTTAAAAAGAAGATGAACGCGTCAGAGATTGTTTGGAAGTTTGTTGGTGAACAATCAAAAGATGAGATGCGCGCGGGCACAACTACACTTTCACATGATGATCTTCGTGACCCGACAACAATCAAGAGTCTTTTCAAAAGTTACGGCGAATCCAGAAACTTATCAGAGAGCGCTTTAGCTTCTCTAGACAGCACAATCTCAAAATTAATCGATTCGCTTCCACCTGATGAACGACTTGGAAGCGCAAGGTGGTCAATAAAGAAGCTTCGATGGGACAATACGTACTCGTATGGAAAAGAAAACGAGATTAATTTTGAAAAATTAAGCGGTATTACAGGAATCTTTGGAAAGAACGCCCAAGGAAAATCATCAATACCTGGAACAATCATGTATTCGCTGTTCAATACAACGGATCGTGGTCCAATCAAGAATTTGCACATCATAAACTCAAGAAAAGATTACTGCAAAGCATCTGTTGAGTTTCAAGCTGGAGATTCAACGTATATGGCAGAGCGTCAATCTGTCAAGCATCAAACAAAGTTAGGTGTGCAGCACGCTATTACCCATTTAAACCTGCATAAAATTGATCATGACGGAAACCCCGTAGAGGACATATCAGGCGAGCAACGCAGAGATTCTGACAAGTCACTTCGGTCGTTAATTGGAACTTCTGACGATTTTCTTTTAACATCATTTGCTTCTCAAGGAGAAATGAATACCTTCTTGAAAGAACGCGCAACTGCTAGAAAGAACATCCTATCAAAATTTTTAAATCTACAGATTTTTGACTCTTTGAATATGCTGGCAAAAGAAAGCTCGAGCTCAATTAAGTCAGAACTTCGCAGAACTCCAACTATTGATCTTCGCGCAGCCGTTGAGTCAAATTCAAAAGAGTCACAAAGCTTGCAGGATAATCTGGCGGAGATCGAATCATCTAAATCATTAATTGATCTTGACATAAAGAAGCTTACTGCAATTCTTGAAAGAGAATCTCCCGGATCTTCTCACACTCTTGATGACATTAAGCTTTATGAAATAGAGACTGAAAGCATCAAAAGAAAGATTTTGCAAAATAGCAATGAGCTTGAAGCTGCTATTTTAGAGCGTGATGACCTTGGATCAAAAATTGAAAAAATACAATCTGTTGTAGATTCAATCAACATTGACGAGTTAAAAAATGAGATTGAAAGATCTCAAAAAATTTCAAACAAGATTTCAGAAATTGAAGCTCGTTCACGAAAAGAAGCTGAGTCTTTAAAGACTCTTGAGCATTCAGCAAAAAAGCTTGCAGATGTTCCTTGCGGCGATAAGTTTCTAACCTGCAAGTATATTCGTGATTCTCACGTTGACAAAGATCTAATTCCAAATCAAAGAATTGCTCTTGACGAGATAACTGCAACTCTTGAAGAGCTTCGTCAAAACTTTGACTTAAACAACTTAAAATCTCTAAATGAACGCTACGAAAAAGTAATTTCTCTGCAATCAAAGCTTCCATCTGCAAAAACATCTCATGCTGCACACACAAGCCGCGCCAAGAGTCTTGAGTCTTTAAAAGATTCTCTTGAAAATGATTTTGTAAGAGTGAATAAAGCACTACAAGAAGTTAGAGACTCAGTTTCAATGACTGCAATTGAGCAAGTCAACAAGACGCGTCTCGAGATTAAAGAGAAAGAGCAAAAGTCGCAAGAAATCTCCAAAAAAATGCTTCGAGATAATCAGAGAATTGGTGCGCTTGAAAGTGAATCATTTCGTTTTAAAGCTGATCTTAAAAGAATCGAAGAGCTGCAGGCTGAATGGAAAGTGTATGAGACAATCCTTGCTGCAACCGGAAAAGACGGTATCCCACTCCAAATCATAGCGTCTCAGCTTCCAAGAATTAATTACGAGATTGCAAAAGTCTTAAACGGCGTTGCAAATTTTAATGTAGAACTCATAGCAAATGAGGAAGACGGAGATCTAGAAATTTTTATTGACTATGGAGATTCAAAACGTCCAATTGAACTCTCTTCAGGAATGGAAAAGATGATTTCATCATTAGCGATTAGGACCGCGCTAATAGAAGTTTCTGCAATTCCAAAGACTGATCTTTTTATCATTGATGAGGGGTTTGGCGCGCTTGATGATACCAATCTTGAATCATGCGCACGACTTTTAACTTCCTTAAAACGTAATTTTAAGAACATACTGATAATTTCTCACGTTGACAGCATCAAAGATATTGTCGATAATGTTATTGAAATTTCTCATGATGGTGTTGACGCAAGCGTAAATTGCTAATGAGAAAGATAGTTAGTGAAAGAGATGGATATCGGATGATCCAAAAAGGCGACGCAGCACTCTCTGTGTTTCCAATAGATTGTCCGCTTTGCAAGTGTGTTGTAATAGATGAGATGGACACGCTTTCAATCTCAAGATCTGGTTGCTGCTTTGATTGTGAAAATGAAATAGCAGACCTAAATCGAACTTGTTGGCTAGAAGGTTGGAGACCTGAGGCTGAGAAAGTTAATGAAATCATATCAAAGAGACTTTCATCGCCTCACTCGAGAGGATATATTTAAAGCTAGGAGAGCTATCTGACATGAATCTGTCAATAAAAGAACTTAATGTGCTGGGGCAGATAACGCAGAAGGGCTGGGGTGTTTCATCTATGCCTAACTCTATCAACTGCTCAATGCAAAATGACACTATCACGCTCAAATATATAACTGTGGTGCATTTTGCTGCTGATTCAGCCCTACGTGATCAGGTAGATAGAATTTCTCATGAATCTATCGAACTTCTTACAAAATGTGTTGTAGACATAAAGCGGCAGTTCAAGGAAATCACTGGAAAGACAATCAGGCTCAAGGAAGCGTCAAATGATGATTCGCTTGAAGTTATTTCAGCTACAAATCTTTCACCGCGTCGTATTGCTTACTACAGGAGACAGGTTACGTTGAAAGTGGTATAACATGGCAATTCTATCGAAAGATAAACAAGTTGCAGAGATAATAGCCTGCGGCAAGAATTCATCTTATTTCATCAATAAATACGCAAAAATTCAGCACCCAACTCGTGGACTTATAAGCTTTAACACTTACAAATTTCAAAATGAGTGTCTTAATGAGTTTGAAAAGCACAGATTCAACGTTATTCTAAAATCAAGACAGCTGGGCATTTCAACGCTGGCTGCAGCATACGCTCTCTGGCTTTCTTTATTCTATAAAGACAAGGCAGTTCTTATTATTGCAACAAAACTGGCTGTTGCACAAAATTTTATCAAAAAAGTAAAAGTCATGCTTCAGAACTTACCGACATGGCTTATAATGCCGTCGATAAAATCTGATACAAAGCAGACTGTTGAGTTTAGCAATGGTTCATCAATAAAAGCAATTCCCACATCTGACGATGCTGGTAGATCAGAAGCTCTTACGCTTCTGATTGTTGATGAGGCAGCATTCATTGGAAACTTCGATGAGTTGTGGACAGGTCTTTACCCAACTCTATCAACAGGTGGTCGAGCAATTGTTCTTTCAACGCCAAACGGCGTTGGAGGCCAGTTTCATAAGCTATATGTTGAAGGAGAATCAAATTTAAATGAGTTTAATGCGATAAAGTTTCCATGGGACATCCATCCTGAGCGAGACACAGAATGGTTTGATAATGAATCAAAGAACATGACTCGAAAGCAAGTTGCACAAGAATTACTTTGCGACTTTGCAGCTTCAGGTGACACTTTCCTTGGTGCAGCTGAACTTGACTTTATCATTTGCAATACGCAAAGGCCTATCGAGCGGTGGGGCCCAGAAATGAGTGTTTGGGTCTGGAGATATTCTCTTCAAGATCACAAGTACATCATAAGCGCTGACGTGGCACGCGGCGATGGAGCTGACTATTCGAGCTTTCATGTCATTGACACAACTGCCGGTGAGCAAGTTTCAGAGTTTAAAGGTAAGATACCACCTGATCAATTTGCTGTGCTATTGAATGAGGTTGGATTTCGATATAATAAAGCGCTTGTCTGTCCAGAAAACAACAGCTATGGTTATGCAGTCTGCATGAAGCTCAAAGAGCTTGGATATCCAAACCTCTATTACAAGGATAAAAAATATCTTTACATGGGCGCGAGCGCAGGATCTGAGGACATTGCAAATATTGGATTTACCACTGGTCCTTCGAATAGAACAAAGATGCTAACGAAGCTAGAGGAAGTTATCAGAAATAAACAAATACGAATTAGATCAACTAGAATGGCTGAAGAACTAAAGACTTTTACGTGGATCGGACAAACTGCGCGCGCCATGAAAGGATATAATGACGATCTTGTGATGGCATTAGCGATTGGTGTCTGGCTATACGACACAACAATAGACTATTCAAAGCAAAGCCAAGAGATGACAAAAGCTATGATTGCAGCTTTTGCTGTGAACAAAAGAGATCATGATGAAGATCCATTTGTTCCGCATTCCAGAAATCCAATGTCTCCAATAATGGTGGACGGGATACCAAACAAAATGTCAGGAACAAGAAACGCTTACGCGCAATTTGGCTGGTTAATCAAGGGTTAATTTAAGCTTAGAGAAAAGAGAATAGAATAGAACTGAGAGTAAGATGGCAGAAAAAACAAACAAGAATCTTTTTCAAAAGCTTACCCAACTCTTCAGAGCTGGGCCAGTCATCCGTAGAAAGGTAAAGAATTTTTCAGAACCTACCGCATCATCTGCATACGAGATGTTCAGGAAGAATCAATCTGATATATACTCCAGCACCGTCGCTGCTTACGGAGCTTTTGACCGTATGTCGAGATACAGCGACTTTAGCGAGATGGAAGCCACACCAGAGATTGCATCTGCGCTTGATATCTACGCTGAAGAAACTGTCTCTCAAGATGAGAAAGGACAGGTTCTTCATATTCACTCTGAGAATAGAAGAGTCAGAGAGCTTCTTGAAACTTTATTCAATGACACCTTGAACATCGAATTTAACTTGCCAATGTGGACAAGAAATCTTTGCAAGTACGGTGATTTCTTCTTGTTCAACGACGTTCATCCAAACTACGGAATTATCAACGGTTACCCAATTCCAATCTCAGAGATGGAACGCGAAGAAGGATACGATCCGAAAGATCCAATGGCAGTTCGATTCCGCTGGATTACCAGAGGAAATCAGGTTCTTGAGAATTGGCAAATATCACATTTTAGAATTCTTGGAAATGATGCGTTTCTTCCATATGGATCATCAGTTTTAGAGTCAGCTCGCAGAATCTGGCGTCAGCTTATCCTGATGGAAGACGCGATGCTTGTCTATCGAATTGTTCGCGCACCA
>Ga0181347_1000587_pt1 | contig 12088 bp, 11 predicted proteins | sample Su13VDMM110SN_FD_130102 | JGI IMG/M metagenome (GOLD analysis project Ga0181347, IMG submission 130102) | Freshwater viral communities from Lake Michigan, USA - Su13.VD.MM110.S.N | ecosystem: Environmental > Aquatic > Freshwater > Lake | place: USA: Michigan | collected 2013-07-16
GACCTTCCTCACGAAACGGTAGTTTGAATGCAAAGTTCACAATCTGCTCCAATCAACGAATTGATTTGCGAATCATACTGCGCAGTTTAGCAATTTCACTGATAGGTGGTGCGTCTTTTTTAGGCTTGCCTGTGCTCACTCGAGTGAATCCCATGTTGCTATCATCCATAAGTTCGGCAACCTTGTTGATAAGCTTGACCGGATTTGCGTCGCCGTCTTCAGCACCGTCAATGATGTCTTCCTCACAATACCGACCGAATGCTAAAGCAATATTAAATGTGCCGTCGTCACCGTCTTTCTTGCCAGTCAAATTGTATGCCGCAGTAGGCTCACGTAATTTCTTCTTAGCGAAGTCACTTGCAAGATTAACGATTAAAATCAATGTTGAGTCTTTGTCGAAAAAAGATCCCTTGGATCGGTTTAAGTCAGAAATGCCCGTCGCGCCTGCTTCTTCTGCCACGAACTTTGTAAAGCCAGGCATGCTTAGAATCTTATTATATGTTTTGAAGAAATTTGACGTTTGAGCTCGATCGCCAAAGCTCTTAAGTAGCGTCATGTAGAGATCGTAGACCCCAGCGCTGAGTGAACCCTTCGTCTCAGTGTCAATTGAGCTTATGCCGAAATCAGCAGCTCTTTGGAATTCTTTGCTGACTTGTGCACTATTCGCAAACTTTTTTGATGCCATGAAGACAGCAGGCTGGAAAAATTCCTCTATAAACGTATTAAATAGCTGCTCACGCATCTCAGCACGATCAGAGCTTAAAATATCAGTTGTATAGAGCAAGTTCCACTGTTTGGTTTCGATCTCTTCTGGTGAGAGATCTTCTTCAGCACCTGCTGCTGCGACATCTTTCATTGCAGTGTTTACAGCGGCAGGATCCAAGTTTCTGCGTGAACCACCCAGCCTTCGTAGTGTGTCAGATGCAAGATTTCTTCCTTCTGAACCCGGTGTGAATTTAGTCGCCCTTGTCTTGATGAATCTGTCTAGCAGGTCTTCACACTGCGCTGCTATTGCTCGTCCAAGTTCATCTTTGAAGAATTGTGCTGTATTGACCCGGCCGACACTTTTTTGACCGATTGTTGCGCCGTAGCTGCGACCAAACATACTAACTTCAGGTGGTAGTGCCTGTATATCCTCAGCAACTTTTGCTAAATCAATAACAACTTGATGGCTGCCTGACGTGTCCTCAGCGTCTATATCATCTTCAGCTGCTGCTTCACCCTTCTTGCCTTTTTTAACTTTCATCGCAAGATCGGTGAAAGTAAATGAAAACTGGCTATTTTCAGTGTCTAGCATGTTCTTTATAAAATCACCAATTTCAGACGCAAAGCTACGAAGCGTTCCGTCTGGAATGCTAGAATTTTGTGGAAGCTGCATTCCGAGCTGGATCAACACTTCTTTTGCAACATCGTCTGCTTCCGTTCGAAGCGTGCCTTGACGATCACGCTGGATTCCGCTTCCGGAAGTGCCCATGAAATGGCCTGTTGTAATGAACTCAGCAAGATCATCAAAATGTGTGCTAATTGCTTGTTCTGCAGCAGATTGCATTTCTTCGATAGACACATTATTTGATGCTGCACCAAAGCCACCGACCTCAAGTGTTGTGCCTGCTGCTTTAAGACGAATCTTCTTTTTATCTTCTAGCACCTCAATTGCGCCTGGGAGGAGGAGCTCACTTTTAATATTGAGAAGATCTTGTGGGCGCCTGAATTGCTCACCTTTTTTCTTTGCAATGGCAGCCAATAAAGCGTAAACACCGCTCATAGTAAGTGTAGCCATGCGTGCCAAACTTTCTGAGCTATGTAGGGTCAAGTCATACTTCGCAAGCTTAATCATGTAATCTTTGACACCTGCGTCGGCGTCTTTGATCATCACATCGAGCATTTTGCCTTCAGGCGACCCGGGCTCAAGACCGCCACGTTTCGCTTCAGCGATCTTTGTTGGGTGCCCAACTAAGTAAGACACGATTTGATTAAGGCTTGATTCTGATAACGAGCCCTCTGCATTACCGTCTTTTGCGCTTTGCGCAAGATCTTTAAGGCGTTTATAGAAAGCTTCTGTCTTTTCTTGCGGGACTTTCTCAGCAAGCGCTGCAGCTGCTTTTGCAAGCTCTGACGTGTTGACAGGCTTATAATTAGGGTCATCGACCTTGGGTTTTTGCTGTGAAAGTTGCGTGGACATTTCTTCAGCAGGCTTTATTAAATCTTCTTCATCAACCTTGGCGGGAATCTCATCGATTCTAACACTGTGGAATGAGCTGACTTCCCTCATCAATTTATCAACAAGTGCCTCAAGCACTTTTTTCTTGACAACGATCTGCATTTAAACTATAACCTCTGCAGATAAATATATCGTGCGAATTTAAAACTTAATTAATGAAATCATCGTCTTTAGACGATGATGTGTGATAAATTGTTCGACTGCGTTTATTTGACGAAGCCATCTTGATTGCGCGATCCATTTCATTCAGCATGTTTGTCTGAATGAAAGCTATTGTAGCTATTGTTTTGTGATGATCTGCTAAGATTGCTTCATAATCAGCAACTTTCTTTTCTAAAAGATCAACACGATCTTTAAATAATTTAAACAGACGTGCTTTTTCTTCTTCACTGTCATTTTTCTGTGAAAATAAATCTAGCAGCTTATCAAACACGTATTACCCGTTTGTGAGAGGATTATCAGTCTCAATAATATTGAATATAGATTCGGCATCAGAAGCTGATAGGCGTTTTATGGTTGCATCACGCTTTTTCATGGATAAATTGCTCATCATGTCGAGCGCATCAGGCTCTTCGGCAGCAATCATTTGCGCAAGCTCTTCAAAGATGTCTTGCATCGTCAAACTATACTTAAAACATTGTATTTTAACAAGCGCATGCGTTGCTCTTGGAATATTAATGTGAACAGATTTTTTTGTTTCGAAGCTTATTAGTTTGAGAGGATCAAACGCCTTCTTCATGCCCCGCCGCCGCCACCGGAAGGTTTGCCTTCTGAACCTGCAGATTGAGGTGCATAGAAGAAATCTTTTTCGTCCATGTTAAAATCAAACTGCGTTTCTAGCACTTCTTTAAAGCGATCGACGTAATCCTGACTATAGTTTTTCTTCAAGAACAGCGCAGCACGATTAATAATCACAGATTCAACGTCAAGCATTCGCTTGTTGTTCATCACTAGACGCACAAGCTTCTTAGTAAAAAGATCAATGTCAATTGCAGTTTTAACCAAGGGTGCAGGTGACAGGTCATCCTTCACTTCTGTGCTATCTTCAGGTTCGGGAGGCTCTTCATTTGGTGCGTCAGCAGGGGCAGGATCACCTGAGAACAAATCAGTCGGTATTTCATCTTGCTCGTATAGAAAGCCCAACATTGATCTGTGTCTTAGGGCTTCCATGATAGCCTCATTATCTGATTCTGCTGCATCAGCTGCTTCAGCCTCAAATTTAATAATGTAGGAGTCAATCTGGTCGTCGACTGAATCAAGCGACAAGCGTGTGCTGCCTGTCATCGTATCAGCAATGGAAACTTTCTCGTCTTGTTCTCTGAGACGACGTTGTGTTCTTTTCATTATTGCCTCAGTGCTTGAGCGACACGCTCTGCTTGCTTAAATCTATCCTCGATGACCCGCCAATTAAGCTCTTTCATCATGGCAATTGAGTAGGTCTTCACATCTCTTAGATAGTCTTTATAATACGCATGCTGCCAGACATCCATAACGATCACAGGAAGACAACCCACCGGGACGTCAATACTGTGTAGGTCAACGGCAGCATTCATGTAAGTTTGTGTGAAGAGATTGTAATATGTTATTGCCCATCCGCAACGGGAAGCTTGACAGCATGCTAAGAAGTCTTCTTGCCACTTGTCAAAAGTTCCCCAATCACGTTGAATTCGCATGTATGCAAGTGAATCCATAGTGATCTTGCTCTGCATGTCGCTGATGTTTGCAAAATAAAGTTCGTGCAGAAACATCGCGTTCATGTTATAAGTCTCATCAAGCTTCAGCGATCTAAACTGGCTGTTATTAGAATTAGCCGTAGATCTATCTGCGCTATCGAGCTCTGCACTGATTCGATTAAATGTTTTGATGTAATTCTCATACAGCTCAAAATGAGCTCGCTTTGTAGCTGCACTTTGAAATTCTGTTGGGAGATTAAAGGGTTTCGGATCAGCAACTAAAGATTCATTAAGCGGCTGCTTATTGTCTGGTGTGCTTGAAAGACCCAGTGATTGTCTTACAATCTTAGTAATATCTTTGCTCATTATGCCAACTCGTATTGATCAAATTCATCTTGTGTAATTAACGTCTCAATGGGATCAATACTATCATCATCGTAGTATTGAAGTGCCATCTGGAGCATACCGTCGACATTTTTTACATCACTAACTGTGTATAACAGCTTGGAGCCGGGATTTTCCCGATCGCCTTCGTGACGAATTTTAAGTCCTTTGTTGACAACAATCTCATCGCCAACTTTTATGGTGAGTTTTTCAAGCATAATTTTAGTCAGAGATTTTCTGATTATCTTGTCAATATCGTGTGGTGTTAATTTGCGCATTGTCTATATGTATCCGTCATTTTGATGTTATTTTCTGGTGTTAATGACCGCACTTTTATAAGATCAGATCAGTAAGACTGCCTTGTGCTCACTTATTATAAAGCATCAAATTGTCTATTACACGTGCGCTGCTTAACTCTATCAGAAGACTTTTCGTATGGTATGATTTAAATATGAATCGAGGATTTCTTTTGAAGACAAAAGTTTTTTTATGCTTAGACATGTCACGGCTGATGTTGAGAAAATCTCATCTGTTTGACCGAGTGTATCATTATACTCTGTCTCATAGACAACACGCTTTATTCCGCTATTGACAATACGTTTGGCACACATTGTGCAGGGTTTGTGTGTGCACATTAAGATGAGATTGCCCCGCAACTCATGAGGCTTTCCAAGGTGAAAGAGCGCATTCTCTTCGCTATGCAAAAAGTTTGAGTGACCGTGATTCATGTCTGCGCGAACATTTGGCCCACCGCTATAATCACCGTTATACCCGATTGAGCAAATTTCACCGAAACTATCAGTTACAATAATCGTTGCAACTTTCATTTTTTGGTCATGTGACAGCACGGATAGATTTTTGCATATTTCCATAAACGTCAACATCTTCTTTGCGCTTCTAGACGCATGCGTGTTACACGCATCGTCTCGGGTGATCATGATGTTTTCGTCTGCAGCAATCTGGAGGCGATCATTGAAATCATTTTTCATTATTTAGCCTTGTCAAAGATTGACTCGATGCTAATGTCAACTGGAAGCGCAAATCCTGCTGCCTTGCGATGCCCGCCTCCGCCGTATTTCTTTGCAACTTCACTCACATCAGCGTCCTCGTGGTGGGCACGCAGGCTCACTTTTACCTGTCTTGACGCATGATCATAATACCAGATGAGTGCATAATCACATTTTGGTGAGAGCGCGTTGCCGATCTCTGACATCCAATGCGGTGAGTTGACAACGAGCACTTCTTTGCCGTCCATCTGTCTGGACGACGCGTGCTTCGCTATCTTGGAAATCACTGTCTTAGAATACGCAAGAATGTAAGACCCACGTTTAATTGCATCATCTACAGCTGAGTCGTCCTCAAATTTTGAGAACTCCTCAAAGTCAAAGGGCACCATGTCAAAAGCAGCAGAAAATTCCTTAGAATACGGAATCTCCCACTTCCAGAGATCTCTATCTTCAATGAACTTAATCAGACGTGGTGCATCTTTTCCTGGGTGGAAGAACTTCCACGCTAACATGGCACCGCTGTGATTCATATCAAAGCGGGTGCAGGTAACATCATGAAGCTCTATCATCGCTGACTTATGGTGATCGATGATGAAGAAGCTCTTTGCTTCTTTCATCAATCGCTTAGTAGTCGTATTATCATACGAAAAGTCAAGAACTACAACGTTTTTACCCGACATGTTGGGTGGCGGCGCGCCGTACTTTGCAGCGTGGTACTCGGCGCGATCGCCGAGCAGCTTCCATGCTGCATACGCTGCACCGAAACCATCAGTGCAGTTTCCGTGATAGATTACTAGATCAACGCTGTGTGGATCGATCATGTTGCCTCGCTATTAATGTATCACACTTCTCGCGCAGACGCATGATGTATCCAGCATCGAGGCTCATATAGTTCAGCGCCACCAACAGTGATCTCTGCAATGTCATTAACTTTTTTCTGTGTGTATGGCGCGTCTTCCCCGCAAATTACACAAACGGCAGTGCACTTTTCAATCTTAGTTGCCCAAGGCATCATTTTCTCAATTTCAGTAAATGCGTTGCAATTTGCTGACATTTCAATTGATGAGACAACAACAGAAATTCCTTGTCTATAGATCTTAATAAGTGCATCTGCAGATCCATCAATCATGAATGCTTCGTCAACAGCTACAACGTCTGGTTGATATAGATCAACGTTGCGTAGTATCTCATCACCAGCCCCAACAACGATAGCTTCAAGTTTTCCACCGCTGTGCGTGCTGATTTCATCTTTTGCATATCTTTTATCCATCCTAGGCTTGAAAGCTAAAACTTTTTGGTTTTGATATCTAAATCTATCGACAGCACCGATGAGACGTGTTGTCTTTGAGCTCATCATTGGTCCACAAAAGATTGTGAAAGCGGGCGGAAGACGCATCACGAGAGCTCCCACCACGCGAGTGTCTTCTCGAGACCTTCCCAAAATTTAACTGTAGGCTTGTACCCAAAGTCGTTATTGGCTGCTGACCAATCACCTTGTGTGTGCATTACATCACCTGGGCGCCAATCTGCGTTAAGCACTTCAGCGTGTGGGAATTTGCCTGTAAGATGGGCAAGAATCTCTTTGTTGGTTGTTCTATCACCGCAGCAAATATTGTATGCTTTACCCATCAATCTATTGGCATTTTCCGCCGCCAGAATGTTTGCAGATACAACATTGTCGACATAGCACATGTCTCTTGACTGCGTCCCGTCGCCGTCTGAGCGGAGAGACTTTTCATTTTTAATGGCGTCACACCACGCAGAAACTGCCGTTGAGTAAGGTGAATCACCGTATTGACCGGGGCCGAAGACGTTAAAGTAACGTAGACAAACTGTGTCAAGATCATAGAGGTTCCCGAAGAGGCGGCAATAGTCTTCCAGCACACTCTTCTGTAGCGCATAGGGTGATTTAGGACTACGAGTTTCAGCCTCTGTTGTGGGTAGAACATCAGCACCACCATACACAGAAGATGATGAGGCAACTACAACTTTGTCAACATTGTTTACACATGCATGAAGTAGCGCAACGCTTCGCAGCAAATTAACGTCTGTAGTCTCAACAGGATGCTCTACTGAGTATGACACACGTGGCACGGCTGCTTGATGAAATACTACATCGTACTTCTTGTCGGCTAGACGATGGAGGATCTCTGCATCGGCAAAGTCGCACTCAAAAACGTAGACATCATCTTGCAATCTTACTTTGTTCTTCTCATAGACATCAACGAGACCGGGCAGGAATACCTTCAAATTTAGGGGTGCTAACAGACTCAAATATCCGTTGGACATGTCATCAACAACGTCGACCTGCCAGCCCTGCTCGCACAGCGCTTTTGTCAAGTTTGACCCAATAAAACCTGCGCCGCCAGTAACCAATGCTCTTTTCATATTTTTACCTCGCGTAATTCTAATTTGCGTTTTCGAACATTACATGTGCAGAATCAAGCGTTAGACAAAATTTAACGGGAGTGCTCTCGCTCAACCCAATTTCTTGTCTTGCAATTTGCCCAAGATGACCTAAAAAGTGAATGTCATTAGGAAATATCTTTGACATCTCAGATGATCGACACACTATGTTTGCGTAGAGAACATGATTGCGGTAGATGAAGTGCAAGTATGAAATGCACGTCTCTTGCGCAAGAATGTAGCGACGAGATTCGTGATGCTGGGGCTTACCGTAAATATTCTGGCCCAATCTTTCGTCACGAATTTTCTTTATTAGGCTGCTACGTGTTTGATCATAGTATTCTATCTCAGGCTCGTAGTGCAGCGCTTTTGTCTGGATTGTGCTGAAGTTTGTATCTGTCCAAGTCACTTTCAAAAAGTTGATTTCTGTTGTCGCCTTTTGACGGCAAGCATTAAGCATAGCACTTGACAATCTTGCGTATGTCTGTTTTTCGTAGTCAAAAAGCCACTTTACAATTTCTTCACAATCAGGGGTTTCTTGACGACAAACAAGCACATTAGGCCTTTTTGCGATTTTAGACACCTCGTTCTCAAAAATCCTATTCAATTTAACAATTGACTCGACATTCTGGAACTCATCGCCGCGTGAAATGAGCCGTGCTTTAATGACTTCTATGACGGGAATAAGCACAACAATAACATTGTTGAGATCATCAAGCTCTTCATTAAGCAATTCTCGCCAGTGATCAACATCTCTGTTATACATTAATGCGTAGCACAACATGGATAGTGTGCTTCTGTCGTGGATATTCCACTTGAATCCTGTCATCTTGTGAATTTTGCTAAATGCAGTTGTTTTACCGCTGCAATCAACACCTTCAAGCACAACTGTCTTTAGATCAAATTTCATTTTAGACCTCAATCTTTCTCATTTTCATTGCAGATGATGACATGCCCCAGTTTGCGTCATATTCAACTTCAGCAAGCCACATCGTGTATACGTCGGGTTCTTCTTTAAATGTGCCCCAGACACGAATTCTACCAAGCTCGCTGTTATTGTCCAATGCATGCACCGTGTAAAAAGTCTTACCGTTCTTGGTCTGCTTCTTGACCCACTCGCGTGCGCAGAACCAGACGACTGCTTTTGTGCCGGGTTTGATCTGCATTGCTGACGGGACGTTAGATCGTTCGATCTTTGCCATGACTGTGGGTGGGAAGAGCAGCTCTTCGGATGCGGTTGTCAAAATTTCAATAAAGTTCTTGATCTTCTCGTAGCGATTCCAGTCAGGCACATCAGCAGTATCTTCAATCAACTTGCTAATGATGTTGGGTTCCTTGCCGTGCGCCTTGACCCACTTTTTGGTTGCAGTTTTAGTCAGACCTGTCCGACCCTTGCGAAGAATATCGTAGTTGTCAATGACCATTTTGTGCAGTTGATTGTGATTGCTCAGTATCTCATTCTTGAACTCGTGCAGCGATCCAAGGCTTTCTGTCAAGATCAGAGATTCGAAGCAGCTCTTATTCATCTTTGAGTGCCGCCACTCGCCCTCCTCGTTAAACAGAAGATCATCCAGCGCGCGGTAGGGACGATTTTCGAATATTTCATGAACTGCTGCGTCACCCATGCCTTTGACAGATGTCAGCGGCGGAACGAATGCCTGAAGTGCTTCAGAGAATGTCCATTCGGTGCCTGAGTAGTTAATGTCGACCTGCGAGAACTTATAACCAATTTGTTTGATCTCGTTGATCGCCTTTGCAAGGCCCTTAGGATTTCCAGTATCAGATTGCAAGATTGTTGCAAGCCATTCCTTCTCGTAGTGCGTGTGCAACCATGCAGCATAATAGGAGTCGATCGCATAGGCGACTGAGTGAGATTTATTGAAACCGTAGACCGAGAATGCCTCGATTGTATCCCAGAGCGGACCAGTTACCTTCTCGGGCACGTCATGAAGTGCCAGCGCTCCGTCAATAAACTGCTTTCGTGCTGACTCCTTCTCACCAGACTTCTTGCCCATGGTGTCTAGCGACTTCTTGACAAGTGTCTTACGGAGTTGGTCTGCTTCACCGGGCGAAAATCCTGCTAGCTTTTGGGCCAACATCATGAATTGTTCCTGGAAGACAACGTAGCCGAATGTTGGCCCGAGCACATCTTGAATGACTGGATGATCATACTTGATCTTCGCGGCATCCTTCTTCGCCTGAACATACAGCTTATGAACGTTCGCCTTGAGCGGACCTGGTCGATAGATTGCCGTCAGCGCTGCCAACTCACCGATGTTAGCTGGCTTTGCCTCGAGGCAGAACTTGCGTGCACCGTCAGCTGTGAACTGGAAGACGCCAACGAACCGACCGTCGTGATAGACGTGTTTCCAGACCTCAGGATCGTCCTGCTTGACCGTGCGGCAATTGAGCTGTGCATCAAAGAAATCCTTGATCTGTGTGAATGTGGGGTTCTTTACGCCCTGCTTGATCAGAATTCGCTTGATGCAGTTCTCTACGTCCTTGAGCAGTGTCAGACCGAGGAAGTCGAACTTGAGGAAGCCGTTGTCCTCAAGATTACGGAAGTTCATGCCCTCTGTCCAGGGTGTCTGCAGCTCACCGCGAACACCGATGATAGGCATGCCCTCAGCAAGCGCCTTGGGATCTGCCACCAGCACGCCGCCAGCATGTCGACCGATGGACCGGTTCTCCATGAAGAGCGCATTAACGTGCTCTTCTACCTCGGGATACTTCGTCATGAATGCGTTGTAGGCAGGTGAATACTTCATGCAGTCATCATGCTTCAGAACGAAGACCGATTTCTCCTGGTCGTCATCCTTCGCATGCGGCATGACTTCGTCCTGGAGCGGTCCAGTGACCGCATTGACCTCCTCAAATGGAACGTTGAAGAACTTCGAGACATCCTTGACCAGCGACTTCAGCTTCAGGGTGTTGAAGTTGGAGACGGGAATGACAGCATCGTCACCGAAGAGCTCACGTGCCGCGTCAATAAGAACGTCACGATCACCAGCGTCAGAGTCAATGTCAGGCCAAGACACACGATGCCGACCAAGGAAGCGATTCCAGAGAAGATCGAACGGAATCGGATCGATCTGAGTGATGCCAAGCACATAGTTGACCAACGATCCCGGTGCAGATCCACGACCAGGACCGAAGAGCGTCCGTTCCTGTGCCTTGTGAAAGATCTTGTTCATGGTGAGGAAGTAAGACGCGTGACCCAGATGCTTGATGTCTGATAGCTCTTCCTTGAGCCGTGCCATGTATTCAGGCTTCTCATGCAGGCCCATCTCGATGGCCCGAGACTTGACCAGATCAGCCAGCTGCTGGAACTCTGTCCGCTCGGGTGTGCTGAAGAAGGGTAGCTTTGCGTGCGTGTCGACCCAGACATCCTCGCACTGCTGCCAGGCGATGTCATGCGTCCGCTCGATTGAGTCACGAACCAGCTCTTCAGTGCCTTGGTAGAACTCGTGCTCAGAAAGGTGCTTCTGGTATTCCTCCCACATCTGGGTGGCATTCTTGGGGTAGAGCTCGCACTTCAACTCCTCAAACAGCGGAAGCGGCTTGACTTCATCCTTGGGCCCCATCCATGCCAGCTTCTTGTAGAGCTCGCGCGTCTTCCACTTGTCGGGTGTAGGATAGTGAGAGTCGCAGGTAGAGACGAGCGGGATGTTAGTGCTCTTATGCAGCTGGATTAGATGACGATTGACATCATGCTGCATTTGAAGCTTGTTGAACTGGAGCTCAAGATTAAAGTTCTCAAGACCTACCGCGTCCACGAACCGGTCGGCGAGGTTCTTAAGCTCACGCTGGATTTCAGCGTCAGATTTATGAAGTGCCTGACCGCGAAGCACTCTGTTGCTAAAGATACCGCCGACGCATGCTGTGCTGACTACGAGACCTTCACCGTGTGCCTTGAGCATGTCAAAATCAATTCGCGGAAACCTGTAATAGCCTTCCTTGAAAGACTTCTTAACCAGTGTGAAGAGATTGGCGAGACCCTTCTTATTCTTTGCAATGACGACAAGATGATAACGACGCTTCCACTCATCATCTTTGACATCGAGGGTCGACGCGTCCTTAGTCTCGTCTTCGTTCTCGATTGTGTGACCGCCTTCGACTTCGTCGTCTGCGTCGATATCTGTCTTTTCCTTCGACTTCTTCTCGGAGCGAGCAGCAGCAACTGCATCTTTGTGGTCCTGATATTGTGTTGCCCAGCTTTTGAGTGACGGAACGAAGTAGAACTCGACACCGTTTAGCTGCCGGTACTTCTGCCCCGACTTCTTCATCTTTTTTGCATGTGCCTGCGCATGTGCCAGACCGCTGCCGTTGCCGTGGTCGGTCAGTGCCCAAGAATCCATGCCATTTTTAAGGACAAAGTCAATGTGTTGCGCAGGATA